>Ga0209930_1000954_pt1 | contig 53126 bp, 50 predicted proteins | sample ThiBiot_500_biof_2_FD_183948 | JGI IMG/M metagenome (GOLD analysis project Ga0209930, IMG submission 183948) | Wastewater bioreactor microbial communities from Cape Town, South Africa - Thiocy_cont_500_biof (SPAdes) | ecosystem: Engineered > Bioreactor > Thiocyanate-remediating >...
CGCGGTGGCCGCGGTCGCGTCGCTGCCGCTCGGGCTCGGTGGCCTCGCTGCGCTGCTCGCCGCCGTCGGCGTGACCGTGGCCGCAACGGCGCCCAGCCGGGACCGCGGCTGACCCGCCGGCCCCTGGTGTCCGACGCCGCGGGTAGTAGGAGAGGGTATGAGTGGATCGGGGACGGCGGAATGGATGGTCGACGCTCCCCGGGGAGCCTGGAGCAGGAGGTCCTCGCGGCCCTGGCCGCGGCGGACCGGGCGTTGACCCCGGGTGAGGTGCGCGACGTCCTCGGCGCCGAGCTGGCCTACACCACGGTGATGACCGTGCTGGACGAACTCCCGCTCGGCGAGCTGCTGCAGCACGCCGCTGAGGACACAGGCAGCGACGTCGGCGACGAGGGCGTGCGGTGATCACGGCCGGGGTGGTGGTGCTGGTGGTGTCGGCGCTGTTCGCGCCGGCCGGCCGCCCGCGACCCTGCCCGCGGCCACGGTCGCCCGGGTCGCCGGGCTGCCCGGGATCGCGGCCGCGCACGGGCAGGTGAGCGTTCAGAACCTGACCGGCGTCGACGCCCACGACCGGCCGGTCGGCCCGAGCAGTGGCGCCCCCACGATCGGGCAGAACCTCTACCCCAGCACGCACCCGCCGTTCCGGATCGCCGAGGGCCGCGCCCCAGCCGCGGCCGGGGAGATCGCGCTGGACCAGACCAGCGCCGCGCACGCCGGCGTGCACGTCGGGGACCCGCTACGGGTCCTCACCCCACCGGGTCCACCCCGGAACGCGTTGTGGGCGTGGCGGCGTTCACCGCGGCCAACCCCGGCGTCGGTCTGGTCCTGCTCGACACACCCACCGCGCAGACAGTGCTGCTGGGCAAGCCCGATGTGTTCACGGCGATCACCCTCGACGCGCAGCCCGGTGTCGACGACGCCGCGACCGCCCGCCAGGCCGGTATCGCCCTGGGCAACGGGTTCGCCGTGAGCACCAAGGCCGATCAGGCCGCGTCGTCGGCAGCGCAGATCAGCTCGTTGCTCGACGTCATCACCTACGCCCTGCTCGGGTTCGCCGCCGTCGCGGTTCTGGTCGAGGTGTTCCTGATCCTCAACACCTTCTCCATGCTCGTCGCCGCCCGCACCCGCGAACTCGGACTGCTGCGCGCGCTCGGCGCCGACCGCGCCCAGGTCGTGCGCTCGGTGCTGGCCGAAGCGCTGCTGCTCGGGACCCTCGGCTCCGTGGTCGGGCTGGCCGGCGGGATCGGGCTCGCCGCGCTGATCACCACCCTGATCGGCCAAGCCGGGGTGGACCTGTCCGCGACTTCACTGGTGATCTCCCCTCTCACCCCACTGGCTGCGTTCGCCGTCGGGGTCGGGGTCGGGGTCACCCTCGCCGCCGCCTGGTTCCCGGCGCGCCGCGCCGCCCAGGTCACGCCCATGCAGGCGCTGCGCGAGGCCGCCACCCCACCGAACCCGTCGCTGCGCCGCCGCGCGATCGGCGGCCTGGCCCTGGCCGCAGCGGGGCGGCCGCGCTGATCGCCGCCATCACATGGCACGACACCCTCACGACCGCGGCGATCGCGCTCGGGGTCGGGATCGTCGCCACCCTGCTCGCCGCGGTTGTGCTCGGGCCGATCCTGGCCCGCGCCGTCGTGGGCGGTCTGGCAGCGTAGCGTGAGATTCGACCACGTGGCCGACTCGAAGGTAGGCGCCGCCCAGCTATGGCGGAGCCCGCGACCAGGATGACCTCGCCCGCTCCCATCTCTGAGTTCACCGAAGTCACCGCAGGCACCGCGTTGACACATGCGTGTCACGATGTCGGCCTTTCTTCTGACCGACTGGAGTTGATCCGGCTCGGATCCAACGCGGTATTCCGGGTCGATGGGACGGTCATCGCTCGCGTGGCGCCCAGCGCCTCGCTTCTGGCCAACGCCCGCAAGCGGATCGACGTCGCTCGGTGGCCCGGGCCCTCGGCTACCCGGTGACATGAGCTATCGACGTTCGTCAACCCCTTGTCGCCGAGGAGCGGGTGGTGACTTTCTGGGAGTCGGTGAACGACGAGACCGCCGGCTGTCGTGCTGGTCAACGCTCTGACCTGGTGCCCCCGGCAGGATTCGAACCTGCGACACACGGTTTCCCGATCGGTGGTTGTGGGTGTCTCTCGTCTCTTCTGGAAGCCACCTCTGAGCAGCGGCGACGTTGCGGGTGACCTCGCGCCGGTCATGGCTGCTGGTGGCCGTTCCGGGTAGGTAAACGAGGGACGCGATCATGAACCGACCATCTGCGGGGTTCGGCCCACACCTCTCCGGCCCCCTCGTCCTGGCCGCCTTGCTCGTCGCGGTGGTGGAGTCCAGGGTGGCGCAGCCATCGCGTAGCGACGCCGCAGGCGCCCTGTACTCCGCCGGCGCGGCGTGGACGATAAACGGCAGAGGGTGGCGACAAAGCCGTCTGTCTCGATCGCGGCACGATTACCGGCACCTGACGTCCGATGAACGGGGCTGGGTCCGGGCTGACTGTTCGGTTTACGACGGGTTCGGACCGCTTACCGCCAATATGGCTCAGTGGGTGGAGAGTTGGCAGTGTCAGGGAGCACCATTTCTTTATGGAGACCGGTACCTTGATCGCACAGATTGCCAGCGCAGTGGGTGGCGCGGGTGGTGCGTTGCGGCTGTACCGCTCGCAGGCGCACCGGATGCGCTCGGAGATCGATGCTAATCGCGACTTCGCTGATCGATTTGCCGAAGGTAGCGACGCCCGTCTGCGGCTGCATGCCTACGGGGACGAGCTCGTCGCTGCATACATCGCCAAGGGTCGGGAACGTTTGCAGACGTCGTACCCGTGGCTGTCGATCGTGTTCGCCGCGATTGGTGTAGGCGGATTTGGGTATTGGGCCTATCAGGCTGAAGCGCTGTGGCTGCGGATCGTGCTAATTGGCGCCGCCGCGGTGTTCGCTATGTCCCTGCTCGGACTCGTGTTCCCATCCAAGCCGAAGAGATCGGACGACGCGAGCGTCGCAGCGCCGGTCGATGAGAACGTCGGCACGCCGGTCCAGAGAGTGATGACCGCTCGGGAGCAGGCACGCGAGCCGGACGCCGGGCCGGCGCGCCGATAGCGGAGCGGCAAGGCGAGCCTGCCCGGCGGCGCGCGGAGCGCGCCCTTGATTCCGAAAGAGGTCAACGCGGCAACGGAGCGGCTACCTGCTCGGGCTGGCAGCTCGGCGGCTCTGGGCTATGCGCACGAGTGCGACGCCGGCGAGGATGAGGATGGCGCCGATCGGCAGGGTCCAGCGGGCAGGTTCGCCGAGGACGGAAATCCCGAGCGCGAGCGCGACGGCTGGCAGCAGGTAGGTCACGACACTGGCAGCGGTGGGACCTTCGGTCGCGATGAGTGCGAAGTTGATGATCAGTGCCAGTCCGGTACCGATGATGCCGAGGATGAGGATCGCCACGATCGGCAGAGCCGCCGGGGTGATGTGGAGGCCTCCGCCGAACGGAAGGGCAATTGCCATGATCACGGCCGCCGCGGTGAGCTGTGCTGCCGTGAGTGTCAGCGCAGGTAGCCCACGGTTCGTCAGGAATCGAGCCTGATAGACGTACGCCAGGCCGTAGCTCGCGGCTGCTCCGATGCAGGCAATGATGCCGATGGTCCCGCCCGCCGTGCTGTTCCATGGCTCGTAGACGACGATGACGCCGAGGAATCCCAGTGCGATGCCGGCGACTGTGCACCCGCTGAGGCGGGAGTCAGTTCCGGCGAGCGCAGCGAGAAGCACCGTCCACAGTGGAGTAGTTGCATTGATGACGCCGGCGATTCCGGAGGAAACGGATTGCTCGGCTACCGCCCACAGCGTGTAGGGAAGCGCGTTGGCGATCAGTGCTGAGACGGCGAGGTGCCCCCACATCGTCGCGCCGGTGGGCCGTGGAAGTCGTCGGATGAGCACGATCGGCACGAGGACGAGCGCGCCCAGTGCTAGCCGCGCGAACGTGAGCTGCACCGGCGTGAATCCGGCGAGTGACAGTTTGATCCAGAAGAATCCGGAACCCCACAGCAGCGCGAGTGTGGCGACCAGGCCGGTAGCGCGCACGGCTATTCCACCGGTGCGTCGTAGCGCAGCCCGGACAGATCGGCGCGCATGACGAAGCGGGTCAGTTCGTAGGGCTCGCCGTCGGTGTCGATGCTGGTGTGGAGCACGTCGAGTACCGGAATGCCGGGGGAGATGCGCAGGTGTTCGCGCTCGTCGGGGGTGGGCATGCGGGCGCTGATCTCGTCGAGGATGCGGGTCATCGTGTGCCCGCGTTCCTCCAGGATCCCGTGGATGCCGAACGGGTGGCCCACCTCGTCGCGCAGGAGTGCGGTGTCCTCGGCCAGGGCCCAGGGCAGCCACGTCGTGACGCGCTGGATGGGGTCGGCGTCGGCCCAGAAGACGTTCTCGCGGCGGAGCGCGGACTTGGTGTCGGGGGAGAGGTGCAGGCGGTCGGCGACGTCGGCGGGTGGGATGACGCGCTCGACGGACAGGACCTCGAATCGGCCGGCCTTGCCTTGCTTCGCGCATTCGAGCAGGAACGGCGACAGGCCGGTGGAGCGGTAGCGCGGCGAGTAGCGGTCGTTCCCGAGCCGGATCACCGCGATGGCGGGCCGGACGAAGACGCCCCGCCCGTGCTCGGCGACCACGAGGCCACTCTCGGCGAGCAGGCGGATGGCCTGGCGCGCGGTGTTCCTCGCGATGTTGTGCTGTTCGGCCAGCTCGCGCTCTGAGGGGAGCTTGGCGCCGGCGGCCAGTTCGCCGGACTCGATGGATTGGCGCAGCTCATCGGCCAGGCGCTCGCTGGCGGGACGACGGTCGTCACCCGCAGTGTTCGTCATGGCCGCCAGGCTACTACTGGCTTGCGCCAGTCGGGTGATTGTTTGGGGTGCGTGTTCCTGTGTCATGAGACACCTGCTCTACTGGCTCAAGCCAGTTAAGCAACTGGCGCAACTCAGTCTCAGGAGCGAACCAGATGTCTGCCAGCAACCAGCGCTACCCGGTGGCGCACGAGCTGATCTTCCCGCACGGCTGCTACCTCATCACCGAGGTCGAGGCGGTGCGCGACTTCGACAAGTCCACGCGTGACAACTTTGTGCAGGCCACGGACAAGGTGACCGGCCTGCGGGTGTGGTCGGCCATGGCTCACGACGCCGACCCGGACGTCCGCAAGAACGACAAGACCGTGGAGGTCAAGTTCCTCTGCGACGTCCAGCCGGTGCCTCCGCCGGCTGTGGCCGGCACCCCGTTCCGGCCGGTCGAGTTCGAGGGCCTGACCGTCACGCCCTACCTCGACGACAAGGCGTGCAAGCCGGCGCGGCCGGGGGAGCAGCACCGTTGTCGGGGCCGGATCGCCTACAGCCTGCGCGCGATCGGGATGCGCGCTCCGCGCCACGCCGGCGGCAAGGCGGGTGCTTCCGATGCTGCGTGAGATCCCCACGGGTGACGTGCCTGCCGTCGTCGAACGGGCCATGACCCTGTGCAGCCAGGAGTACGGGCCGCGCTGCTGCTGCCCTACGGCAGCGACGCGGAGGAGGCCCACCGCGCCGAACAGCTCGCCGCGGTGTGCGAGTGCCGGGCCCGCTGGTGGGGCGTGCTGCTCGGCTGGATGTTCAGCCCGGCCTGTGGCCTGCCGTGGGTGTTCGCCGCCGCCGTCCTCGACGCCCGCCGGCGCGAGGAGTCCTCCGCCCGGTTCTGGCGCGAGATCGCCCAGGACGCGCACGCCGAGCACGCCCACCGCGTCATCGACGAGAGGAGCGCGTCGTGAAGCGCACCGCCCGCCGTGACCGCCGCGTCGTCGCTGACCGCTGCGAGGTCTGCGCCGTCGTCCTCGGCCGCCGCCCGCAGCCCCACCGCCGGCGCTGCGCCGGACATCTCGCCCAACTCGTCCTCGTGCCCCTGCGGGCCGTGGACCGACGCCCCCGGAGGGCAGCATGAACCGCCGAACCGTTTCCCGCACCGACGCCGACCGCTTCGCCCGCTCCGAGGGCTTCGAGGTCTTCACCCGCCCGCAGCGCTCCCGGCCCGCGCGGCTGCTCGGGCTCGCGATCCGGCTCCGCGCCGAGATCACCGCCGCGATCCTCACGATCACGGCGTGGGTGTGGCTCACCGATCGCATGCCCGCATGGGTGGCCGGCCTGCTGCTCGCCGCCCTGGCCGTCGGTCTCGCGCTGCTCCCGCCGACCCGCCGCTACCTGCTCCGGCGCGCACTAGCTGTGCTCACCCGCCACCGGCTGCGCGCGGTGTTCGTGCAGCGCCGCGTCATGAACTGGACCGGGAACGTCCCGATCCTGCTGTGGTCCCGCCCGACCCCGGTCGGGGAACGCGTGTGGCTGATCCTGCGGGCCGGGATCGACGCCGACGACGTGGAGCGCAACCTCGGTCACATCGCCGCCGGCTGCCACGCCCGCACCGCCCGGGTCACCGCGCACCGGTCGGTGTCCTCGATCGCGATGGTCGACGTCATTCGCCGCGACCCGCTCAGCGACCGCACCGCCGCCCGGAGCAGCACCCCGGCGGCGCGACCGGACCTCCATCTCGTGCCCGACCAGCGGAAGGGAGCCTGACCATGCGCAAGCGGCACCACGCCCGGCCTCCGGTGCCGACGGACCTCCCGTCGATCTACGCCCCGATCCGGCTCGGCATCGACGAGTACGCCTGCCCCATCGACATCACGCTGATCTACCGAAACATCCTGCTCGCCGGGGAGCCCGGCGCCGGGAAGTCCGGCGGCCTCAACACGATCACCGCACACGCCGCATTCGCGCCCGACTGCCGGCTCTGGCTCATGGACGGCAAGCGCGTCGAGCTCGGGCTCTGGCGCACCTGTGCGGAGGTGTTCGTCGGGTCGTCGCTCGATGAGGCGATCGAGCGCCTGGGCGAGCTGCAGGCGGAGATGGAACGCCGCTACGACCACCTCGACACCGTGCGCCGCCGCAAGATCGAGCCCGGCGACCTGCTCGACGTGATCATGCTCGTGATCGACGAACTCGCCTACTACTCCGCCACGGCTGGCGACAAGAAGCAGCGCGACCAGTTCTCGCTCCTGCTGCGCGACCTCGTCGCCCGCGGCCGCGCCGCCGGCATCATCGTCGTCGCGGCCACCCAGCGGCCCAGCCACGACATCATCCCGGTGTCGCTGCGCGACCTGTTCGGTTACCGCATGGCGTTCCGCTGCACCACCGAGACCAGCTCGGACATCATCCTCGGGCACGGCTGGCACACCCGCGGCTACGACGCCTCGATGATCGACCCCGACCACCGTGGCGTCGCCTGGCTGCTCGCCGAGGGCGGTGTCCCGCGCCGGATGCGCTGCACCTGGCTCTCGGACGCCGACATCGCCGAGATCGCCGGGAGGGCCGCCGCATGACCATCCACCTCGGTCCGCTCGACCGCGAACCCGTCAGCGTCCGTCCGCCCTTCGACGTCCGCGTCCCGACCCCACCGCCGCCGGTCCGTCGCCTCATCGGTCCTGACGTCGCGTTCGAGTCCTGGCGCGCCGAGATCATCCGTGACCGCGTCGAGGCGCTGCGGGAGCCGATCGCCGGCCTGGTCCTGGGCGTGCACGACGAGCACACCCTCTCGTGGCTGGCCGGCTGGGACATCCCGACCGTCGGCGGGGTCGTGTCCCTGCTGCACCGCGCCCGCGCCGCCGCACCGCTCGGAGGTGCCCGATGATCGAGTACCGCCTGATCATGGCCGTCCTCACGATGCTCTGCGCCATCGCGCCACTGACGATCTTCTGGCCGGTCATCGATGTGATCATGACCAGCCTCGTCGCCGGCGCCGTCCTCGCTGGGTTCCTCGGCTACTGGTTCCGGGAGGCCTGGCGGGAGCTGCGGTTCCGCCGCGACATGCGCGCCTTCGACGTCCGCGACGCCGAGCGCGCGCTACAGATCGAGCAGCTGCCATCGATCGGGGAGGCGGCATGACGATGCCACCGAAGATCGTCGCCCCGCTCGCGCGGGAGCTGGCCGAGGTCGCCGCCACCGAGGTCGGCGCCTGCATCCGGCCCCTCGCCGTCCGTCGCATCGACACCCGCACCGGCGCGACCCAGACGATCCCGATCCCGTGCGGCGCGACCCGAGCCAGCAAGTGCCCCTCGTGCGCGGACCGGGCCCGGCGGCTGCGGATGTGGCAGGCACACGAGGGATGGCACCTCGACGCCGATCCCGAGATCCTCACCGCCGAACCGACCGCCGAGCAGCTCGCAGTCATCGGCTACCGCGCCGACCTCGAGGCCGCCCGCGCCGCCGCACTCGCCGAGAACGACAACGACGCCGTCACCGATCTCGACCGCGCCATCGGCGACGCCGACGACATGGTCCGAGCCGCGGGCGCCCGCGGCAGCACCCGCCCACCCGGCGAGCGGAAGCCCCGCCGTGTCCGCTCCACCCGCCGCAGGCAGGACGCACCGAACCTGCCCCGGCTGCCCGTCGCCGCCCGCACCACCGGCCGCACGTTCGAGACCCCCGACGGGCGCACCTACCGGCCCTCGACGTTCCTCACGCTCACGCTGCCCTCCTACGGCCGCGTGTACTCCGACGGCTCAGCCGTCGACCCCGAGCGCTACGACTACCGCGCCGCCGCCCGCGACGCGATCCACTTCGGGGACCTGATCGACCGGTTCTGGCAGAACCTCCGCCGCGCGGTCGGCTGGAACGTCCAGTACTTCGCCGCCGTCGAACCACAACGCCGCGGCGCACCGCACCTGCACGCCGCTGTACGCGGCACCATCCCGCGCAAGCTCCTGCGCCAGGTCGCCGCCGCCACCTACCACCAGGTGTGGTGGCCCGCCCACGACGAGCCCGTCTACTCGGCCGACCGGGTGCCGATCTGGGACGAGACCCTCGACGAGCCCGGCTACGTCGACCCCGATACCGGCCGGCCCCTGCGCTCCTGGGACGCCGCGCTCGACGAGCTCGCCGCCGACCCGACCGCCGCGCCGGCGCACGTCGTCCGGTTCGGCACGCAGGTCGACATCCAGGGCGTCCTGGGCGACACCGAGCAGGCTGGTCAGTGCCTGCGCTACCTCGTGAAGTACCTGACCAAGTCCCTCGACGAGTGCCACGAACCCGACAGCACCTCCGCGATCATGCACGTCGACCGGCTCGCCGAGGCGTTGCGCTACGAACCGTGCTCGCCCACCTGCGCCAACTGGCTGCTCTACGGCGTGGCCCCGGATAACGCGAAAGCCGGCCTTGTGCCGGGGTTATGCCGTGGGAAAGCGCACAAGCGCGAGAACCTCGGCTACGGCGGCCGGCGCTGCCTCGTCTCCCGCAAGTGGTCCGGGCGCAACCTCACCGAGCACCGCACCGAACGACGAGAGCACGTCCTGCGCACCCTTGGGGTCGTCGGCGCCGCCGTCGAACAGTCCACACCGGGCGGCGACCGGGAGCGCTACCAATGGCAGCCGATCCGGCCGTCCGACCCCGACCAGCCCGACCGGCTCGAACTCATGCTCCGACTGATCTCCGAGCGCAAGCGCTGGCGACAGCAGTACGAACGCGCCCGCGACCGAGCCGCACAACTTCCGGCAACCGACACCGACGCAGCGTGAGGGGACCGCGATGCAGATCAAGGAACGGCTCTGGACGGTGCAGGACGTCGCCGAGTTCCTCGGCGTCCCGGTCGCGACGCTCTACGACTGGCGTTGCAAGGGTTACGGTCCCCGAGCCAAGAAGGTCGGCCGGTACCTCCGCTACGAGCCCGCCGTCGTACGGCAGTGGTTCGCCGACCTCGACGACGCGGCGTAGCCGATCATGGGACGCCCACCGCTTCCGATCGGGACCTACGGGAAGATCAAGGTCTACCAGGTAGGGGCCCGACGGTTCCGGGCTCGCACGCGGTACCGCGATTACGACGGCGTGACCAGGCCTGTCGAGCGTGTAGGCACCTCGGCGACGGGCGCGACGAACAACCTGCGGGCTGCACTCCGCGACCGGGGACGTGAGACGGCGGACGGTGAGATCACGGCTGACACGCGCGTCGCGGCCGTCGCTGAGTTGTGGTTACGCGACCTCGACGAGTCGAGCCGTGCCCTGCGCACGAAGATCACCTATCGTGAGAACTGGGAGCGTCACCTCCGCGCGGCCGTCGGCCAACTGCGGCTACGCGATCTCCGCGTGTCCAGCGTCGACCGGGTGATCCGGGAACTTCGTGAACGTTCCGGCAACGGCACGGCGATCCACTCCAAGGTCGTCCTCTCGGGCATCCTTGGCCTGGCCGTGCGCCACGACGCCCTCGATGCCAATCCTGTTCGTGAACTCACTCCGGTACGCGGCCGGCGCCGTTCCAAGAAGGAAGCCGCCACCCTCACCGAGGACAGCCTGATCGGGCTGCGCGCGCACCTCCGGGCATCGCCGGCTGCCGTTCGGCATGACCTCGTGGACATCGTTGATGTGCTGTCCGGCCTCGGGTGCCGCATCGGCGAGTTGCTGGCGCTCGACTGGACGAAGGTCGACGCCGCCGGCTCCCTCTCGATCGAGGGCACCGTGATCCGCGTGCCGGCGCAGGGCCTCATCGTCCAGGCGCACACCAAGTCGGCGGCCGGCATGCGCACGATCACGCCGCCGGCCTGGCTCATGGAGATCCTCGTCCGGCGCTACGCGGCCGCTCACGGCGAGTGGGTGTTCCCGTCGACGCGCGGCACGCTCCGCGACCCGGAGAACACTCGTACCCGACTCCGTGAGGCAATCGCCGGCACCGAGTGGGAGGGGCTCCACCCGCACGCGTTCCGGCATTTGGTCGCGACTCGGCTTGACGCCGCTGGCCTGTCCGCGCGCGAGATCGCCGACTACCTCGGGCATGAGCGCATCTCGATGACCCAGGACGTCTATATGTCCAGGAAGGCGAACGGAGCCAACGCCGCGGCCGCACTCGCGATATTGGATCCTGGTCCGAGTGTCACCGAGTGAATGCGGATAGTGAAGGATGACCGGCATGCAGGACTGGACCGCGTTGGCTGGTGTCGTGATTTGGCCCGTCGTCGTTCTGATAAGCGTGTTCGTGTTCCGGAAGGTTCTTCGGAACATCCTGTCGAGAGACGATCTTAGTTTCAGCGGACCAGCTGGGATTTCGTTCAGCGCTCGGCGAGCGGCCGGAGCCCTGGTCGAGGCTTCGCAGTCCAAGCCGGCAGCCGGTCAGCTCTCTGATGGAGACGCGCAGGACCAGGTCCAGGAGGTGGCGGCGTTCGTCCGACGGCTTCGGAGGAGCCCTCGCTTGCTCTGGGTCGACGACCAGCCGAGCAACAACAGGTACGAGACTTCCGCAATCGAGAGCATGGGGATGCTGGTGGATCTCAGTACCTCGACTGAGGATGCTCAGCGCAAGCTCGGTCGGCGGGGCGTGTACGACGTCGTTTTATCCGACATGGGACGTCATGACGATCCGCGTGCCGGCTACACGCTGCTCGACTGGATGCGACGACGCAACGACGACACGCCGTTCATCATCTACAGCTCGTCCAACTCGACCGATCACTTCAACGAAGCTGTTGCGCACGGCGCAGTTGGTAGTACCTCTCGACCGCAGGACCTGATCGATATGATCTTGCGATCCTTGAAGGGTGCACATCCTCGATTGCGGTGGTCGCTGCGCTCGTGAGTCCTGCGTCCGAGCAACGGGTGTGTGGTAAAGCGTGGGGTAAACCGGGGATGGATCTTGACTGAAGGCTCCGAGCGTGCCTCTGAGCTGCGATTTTGTGCCCCCGGCAGGATTCGAACCTGCGACACACGGTTTAGGAATCACTCCGCTTCGTCGTGGATACCAGTCAACCTGCAGTTTAGGAGGCTGGCATCAGGCCGCTGGAGGCATACTCGGCAAAGGGTTGCACTGTTTCGCTCCACGAATAGCTCCACGTCCTGAGGTCGTGGCCGTGCACCACAACGACATCTCGACCTCCGCAAGGGGGCGACGGTCGAGAGTCGTGGGACCGGGCCATCAGCGAGGCGCGCCCCCGGTTAGTCACTTTGAGGAAACCTGTAGGGAAAGCCAACGAACCATCCGAACTAGTAGACGATCTACCGCACGCTAGATGGCGCGGCACCGTCGCCGTTCGGGGGAAACATCGTGAAGCGCTGGATCAAGATCCCGCTGTGGTCGATAGTGGGGGGGTTCGGGCTGTGCATGGCTCTGGGCTTCACCCTCGTCGCGATGGGTGTGAAGCAGACGGCCATCCCGATTGGATCCACATCTGCAAGGTCACCGCGCAGGACAGAGGGCTCTATTACTCGCACATCTCCAGCGCGCAGGCCGATGACTGGTCGGCGTGCGGCGATAGGCCCGAGGCGTTCGGCAACAGCGTCGACACCCTTCTTCAGCAACCGGGCATTGACCGGCGCTGCTTCCCTGCCGGAGACCACCGACGCCTCGATCGCCGTCTATAGCAGCACCGGTAAGAACCTGACCGACGCGCAGAAGCACTGCGATGACTTGGGCGGCACGAACTCGCCCGGGGATGCATCCTGTGGCGCGGTGGACATCATGTACTCGACGAGCTGGGCCACCAGACCTGTGCCGTCGTCGAAGCGGTAGCCGAAGTCGATGGACGCCTGAAGCACGCGGTGGATGAGTTTCGCCGGCCGGTCGCCTCACGCCCATCTCTCGGGAGGCATCCAAGGATTCCCGAAGCCAACGATCAAGCATACTGCGACGGAGTTCGCTCATTCAGAGCGGAACTAGATCTCTCACGCGCCCTTGCCATCCTGAGTTCTTCTTGGCGAACCGGCGATATTGGCGGATGGCATCAGCATACTCCGGCGGAATATCAAATTCGGCTGGTTGCTCGCTTATGACGTATCTTAATCGATCTGCCTTGGCGAGACCCCTAATTGTTTTCACAATATTGAAGTCAAAAGTCGGCAGATCGAGAGCGTACTGCCTGTCCAGTAGTAGTGCATGGGCAGCCGCGTACGTTCCGTCAGGGCATTCCTCTGATGCAATGATCGAGTCACCTACTAGGCGGACTGGGAATCGCGTATTCAGCGGATGAGGCTTGTAGACCGAGAAAACAACGTGAGTGGCGTCCTTCTGTCGATCGAGACGGTGATAATGCCGAACCGGTGCGATCGTATGGCCGCACTCGAATAGATACCGATCGTGCAGCAGGTTTCTCGCGAAGTACGGTAGGCAGTGAACGCCTCGCCCGTCATCATTGAATGTCAATACAGAATCAAATTTAAGTCTGAGACCTGATAGGACTCGGTCGGCATGGTCGCGTTGCTCGGGTTGATCGTAAGCAAGTACGAGTTCCCGAATACCAGCCCGATGGAGCTGAGCTAAGCACCAATGGAGTATTGGCTTGCCGTCCAGGTCTATAAACGATTTCGACACTGGCACCGTAATGCTTGCAGACCTCAGGCGTTGAGCCTGGCCACCAATCGCCACCAACGCCTGCCGTGTCTTCATTGAATGCTCCTTACCTGCCACATCTCAGATGAGGCGGCCTTGTAGGCGGTCTGTTTCGATTAGATTTGGCATTCCGAACAGATCCTGAGCTGCCTCAGCTAGCCGGATTCTTGCCCGATCATCCTGGGCGTCGACTACGAATACCCACAATTCCCACAGCTCAAGATGTCTGCGGGCGATCTCCGCACTCAGGCTATGACCTTGTAACGTCGGGTTGCTTTCGTCCTGGGTACGAGTTACCCAATGTTCGACTTGTTGAAATCCAGGAGCTTTCGGCGGGCAGTAAACAATTACCTGACGCGCGTCTAAGCCGGCACTCAGAGCAAGGCGCGCCTCCAAATCGGCCCTACCTGCTGGCTCGGTCATACCGGACCGCTGCAGCCAAGCACGCCGATCCTTGTAATCCTCCTCATTTCTGACCGAGCGTTCGAGCATCACCCCCCGGTAAATGCCCCTCGGCAGGTCTCGGTATCGCAACTTTTTTGCTAGCCACGATGTTGTCCGGTCGGATGAACTTCCCAGTCGATCGATGAGCACGTCGTCTCCGAGCCCTTCGATCACGGCTTCGGTTAGCACGGTCCGCGACTCCGTCCTTGAGCTGCGTTGCGAGAAGAGCGCTTTTCCAAGGAGGGCTGACGCAGCGGCTTTGGCTGAGTGCGTATAGACTTTCAAGAACATTGCGTAGCGTTCTTTTAGGACGGTCTCAATCGCGAACGACCGGTCAAGTCGAATGCCGTATTTCCCACCCACTACAGATACTAATCGACGGTCTGTGCTTTGAACCAAGGCGTGCAACCGGAACTGGCGAAATATCGCACTATCAACTCTGTGATCCAAGCCGCAGAAATACGCATCCCGGTCGATATAGTCAAGGACATCCGCACCCGTGTCTCCGCTCACAATTTCGACGAAGAGTGGGGTTGGATTCGATGTGGATGAGCTTGCCAGATAGGGCAGTATCATTCTGCCGATATCCGTCTCACGCAGTTTGGCGCCAAGTTCTGACGACCTGTTATCAACTAGTCGTCGCCGGCGCGCTGTATTAGAGTCATGCCGATCAAACATTCCTAGTTCATCTTCGAGTGTATGGCCGAATGGGATGTGAGTCACGTCATGGGTCAAGGCAAACAGTCGGGCCGACTGGCGCAGATCAGGGTCTATGCGGATTCCATCACGGGCCTCAATGTTCGAAAGTATCTGCTCGACTCGAGCTACACAGCCAATTGAGTGGCTGAGGCGCGAGTGCTCAGCACCTGGGTAGACCATGTTAGTTAAACCAAGCTGACGGATCGATCTAAGGCGCTGAATCTCACGGGTGAGTAGGACTCTGTACTCGTACTCTGTAAGTCTTATATCCCCGTGTATCGGATCCCTTATTACCTGTGGGAATCGGAGCGTCTGTATGCGGCGAACGGGCGAGTCGGCTGAATCGATCAAGTGCTGTTGAATGGCGCGTGCTTGTTTTAGCGCGTCCGCCGCGGAAGGACGCTTCAGGTCATCTAATTCAAGGAGGCTGCTAATCCAATGTGATACCTCCGTAAGGACGAACGAGTTCGTCTCGGTTATCGGCTCAAGGGGCTGTCCTAGCTGTGCACGACGTAAAGCGGCAACATCATCTGACTTCGCAGCAGACCACGGGTATCTGCCGGTAAGCATCAGATATCCGAGAACTCCTACTGCGAATACATCGTGTGCCGGATCGGCATAAGCAGGGTTACTCAATTTTGATGGCGGGCTGAACCGCGATGATCCCACGCGCCAGAAGGAATCTTCAGAGCGCGTATCACTTCGGCCAGCTTCTTTGCAGAAGCCGAAGTCAAGAAGCGTAACTTGACTCAAGCGTGCGTCGTATAGCACGTTTGCACCTTTAATGTCTCGGTGCACGAGCCGCCTCGCGTGTACATGCTCGACCGTTTCTAGAAGACTAGTCAGGATCCCAAGTGTCTCAATGTCGCCGAAGAGTCGTCCTAGCTGAGCGTTACGCTCGACATGATGCTGAATAGAGATTCCAGGGGCAATAGACATGACAATGAATGGTGTGTCATTGTGCAGCCCGTCGGCAATCAATGCCGGAACGCCCTTATGTTGAAGGGCTTCTAACGCTATGCGTTCGAAGTCTAGGCGCGCGGTAGCCGCCGGACTAGTTGCGTTCGGCATCTTCAGCGCGCCTTCGACGTCATTCGACTTGACACGATAGACAGCGCCAAAGTCACCACTCCCAAGGCGTGCTTGCACTATCCAAGTACCAACCGCGTCGGGAAGCTGCATGAAGCCTCCTAGCCTCTACGTTCGGCGAACTCTACCGTGCGGACCTACGGGTCAGTCGATCGGCTTCGGCGTGTCGTTACTACGGGCTTGAGTTTCGTGAGTCTCGGTTGCAATCTGTGACAAGTCGTTGCTTGGGGTTCCCGATCGTGGTGTCTGAAGCTCTCGGAGTGCATACTGTGCGTGTGCTAACGACGCTCTTGACCGGAATCTTTACCCTCGCCGGTGTAACCACTGGCGTGCTCCTGGAGCCCCTAAAGGCGGTCTTCGCGGCTAGAGCACGAGCCCGGAACGATCGCGCTGATCGGTGCGCCCGGCTGGTCGAAGCTGCCATGACGAGTCGTGCAATCTCGCTCGAACTGAATCGATTGAATCGTCAGGGCGGTAGTCAAGCAGACATCGATGCTGCTGTTGGGCAATATAGACGTGCTCGCGGTGAAATTCGGCAAGTCGTCGCCACGCTGCATCTGTATGGGCCCGACAATTTGGCTACCTCGGCAGACAGGTTGCGCTCCGCCGATCGAGAACTTCGTGCGAGAAGATTCGATGGAGACGATGCCGATAGCCTGATCGACGTTGATGCGTGGCCGACGACGGTCGTTGCCGCGGCCGAGAAACTTGAACGCGCGGTGTTTGCCTTTACCGTGGACGCAAGGAAATATATGCGGTGACCACAAGGTGACGCTGGTGATCTACCGAGGGGTTGAGTTGTGATGCGGCGGCGCTTCATGTGTGGGAGCTTCCTTAACATACTTTCATTCGATCCGGTGGATTGGGATCGCCAATTGGCCGTGGCGGATTCACTGGAAGGTCTTGATCATCTGGAAGTTTGGCTTGAGTGGATTCCAGAGTCGCGGGTGGAGCTGCGTTCGGTGCAGCGAATTCTGGACGGTCGGAAGGTGACGTTCCATGGTCCGTTCGTGGGAATGTCACTGGTGTCACCGTGGGATGAGCTTCGCCAAATCAGCGAGGCGCGTATAGCTCGTGCGTGTGAGGTTGCATCGAGTTGCGGAGCCCGATCGGTAACGGTGCATTCGGGATCGACCTTCTTTACAACTAACCACTCGCAGGCACTTGACTGGCTCGCCAGTTCACTAGAGCGCCTAACCAAGGATCTCGACTCGATAGATCTCTTGATAGAGAATATGATGAGGCGTGCTGGCGTAATGTATGAACCTGTTGTAGCGGTGAATGATATGCGAAGTCTAATTGAACGATATCCTGACGTTCGATTCACTCTTGATGTCGGTCATGCGATCCAAAGCGGGCTTGATCCTGGCGGGATGCTGTCTGCGATTGGGTCATCGTTGTCGAATATCCATCTGCATGATGGAATTTCCGCAGGTCAAGCACACCTCGAACTAGGTGCAGGAGAGTTGGATCTGGACCAGTTCGTGCAGGACCTTGTCAGGTCTGACTATAGGGGACTTTTGTCGTTGGAGGTTCTAACCGTGGAGGCGCTTATTCGCTCCTGGGAAGTCCTGGAGACTGTCTACTCCCGTAGGATGTGACGTAATCGCTGTTTCTCGGTTATGGTGTTAAATCTCGACTGTGCTTATACGCGGCCGAAGGAGGCCCGACTTGGTCCAGGGCCGACGGCAGCGTTGGGACATGATGCTTTGTGCCGGCGCCGCTCGTGTCGTGGCGTAGCGTGGATGTCGCCCATGTGGCCGACGCGAAAGCAGGCACCGGACAGCTATGGCCGACTCCGTGACTAGGAAGACCTCGTCAGCTCTCGCTGGGGAGTTCACTGAAGACACCGCAGGTAGGGCCGTGGCACATGCGTGCCGGGACGCCGGCCTTCCCTCGGGTCGGCTTAAGCTGATTCGACTCGGGTCCAACGCCGTCTTCCGGCTTGAGGGGACGATCATCGCTCGAGTAGCCCCTAGTGTGTCCCTTCTGACTAACGCGCGTAGGCAGATTGATGTCGCTCGATGGCTCGATGCCCTCAACTACCCGGTGACACGAGCTGTTAATGTTCGCCAACCCTTTGTCGCCGAGGATCGTGTGGTGACGTTCTGGGAGTCAGTGAACGACGAGACCGTCTACGCGCCGCTCGCGGATGTGGCTGAGCTGGTTCGGCGGCTTCACCAACTCGACGCGCCGACCGGATTCGAGCTACCGAAACCGTCTCCGTTCGGTGATGGCGGCGATGATCTGCCGTCGTTCCCTGGGCTTTCCGAGGTGGATGCCCAGTTCCTGCGCCAGCGCATCGAGTGGGCTCGGCGGACGTTCGACGACCTCCCCTTCGTTCTCCCGCAAGGCGTCATCCACGGCGACGCGAACGTGGGTAACGTCATCTGCCGCCCGGACGGTGAAGCAGTTCTGATTGATCTCGACAGCTTTGCGTGGGGCCCACGAGAGTGGGACCTGATCCAGACGGCGATGTTCTTCGACCGGTTTGGCTGGCACACGGAGGAGGAGTACCGCACGTTCGTCGAGGTGTACGGGTTCGACCTGCTGACGTGGAGCGGGTACGAAACCCTCGCGAATATGCGCGAGGTGGCTATGACGACATGGCTGGCAAAGAAGGCTCACCTCGCTGACCGCTCCGCGCGCGAGGCGGCCAAACGCATCGAGGCGATCCGGTCCGGCGGAAGTCGTCGAGACTGGGACCCGTACTAACCTGCGCGTTCCGGGGTCCACAGGCGTGAGCTGCGGACGGTCGCGACGAAATCCCGGACGGCGCGATTCTTCTTGTGCAGGATGAGCCGCTGCTTGAATTCGTCGACATAGCCGTGGCATCGAGCGGACTCTAGGCCTTCGCCGGCGCGAAAGGCGTCAGCGGCCACCTGGCACCCCTGTTCAACGTCGCCAGCGTCGAGATGAGCGTCGGCGAGGACCATCGCAACGAAGAAGTCGCTGCGTACGTAGTCGCCGGAGGCTTTGTCGAGGGCCTGCTCGGCGAGAATGATGGCTGTCGCGGACCGCCCGAGGTCTCGGTGGCAGTGTCCGAGCTCGGCCGAGAGCTCGGCGTCGTCGAAGTAGCTGATCCACTCCGGGGCTTCGCTTTCCCCTCGTCGTTCGTACTCGCGGACGGCCGCGCTCATCGCGCGGTCACAACCAGATTTGTCGCGCAGCCGGGCAAGCGCCCGTGCCTCCATGGCGTAGAAGTGCGACGTGAGGGTAGGAACTCCCGCCGACGCTGTGCCGAGCCCTGCTGCGCGGGCGAGGTTGGCTGCCTTGCGGAAGCTGCCCAGGTAGGCGGCCTGATGGCTCATGGCGTCAAGGATGCTGGCGCCAAGTAGCCGGTCGTTACCGGCGTCGGCCAGTCCGAGGGCCTGGATGAAGTAGCGCTGTGCAAGCCCGTGGAGTCCCGCGTCGTAGGACATCCACGCGGCGAGCTGCGTGGCTTCGCCAGCCGCTGAGAAGAGTGCCTGGCGGATGTCAGTACGGCCACCTGCGCGAAGAAGCGGGGGCAGCGAGGTCCGGAGGTACTGCACCAGAGCGTTCCGCGCATGGCCACCGCCGAACATGCTGTCGAGACGGTCGAACGTCCCGCGCATGGTCCGTAGGCGCTCTACGTCGGCCGGCCCGACCCGGCCGCCGCGCCCGAGGTCCTCTAGCGGCTGCTGCGAGCCGACAAGCCAGCTCAGCGATGCGTCGTTCCATGCTGCGTTGTTGGTTGGCGCGTGGCCGACGCCTGGGGCGCTCGTGAGGTCGGCTTCGAAGAGCTGGGCGACGGACGTGATGCCCGCGGCGGGTTCGTCGGGATAGCTTAGCCCGACGTCGGGCGAGGTGGATCGGGCGCTGATGAAGCCGAGTTCATCGGGCGCGATTCGACGGCCGAGGCGTGCCGACAGCGCCTCGCGGATCGCCTCCCGCGTCTGATCGTCGCGGGGGACCACGCCGTCGAGCCAGCGGCTCACGTAGGTGTGCGAGTAGGTGCGAGTGGAGCCGCGGCCAACGGCGGCCCCCGTCACGGCCCGCGCGAACTGCTTGCGGCCACCCTGGCCGTCGCGGTCGACGAAGCCGGCCTCCACGAGGAGACGTTCCAGTCGTGCGTTCCTCGCCACCACCCGTCACCCCCCGAGTGCGCCCGGTGCTCAAGTGTGCCCCCTTGTGCGCCCTGTCGCGGGCGATTCCGGAAATCCAAGCTGGTACCAGAACGGAGAGCAGGAACCACCAGAACGGAAGGAGGAAGACGATGCGGGTTCTACGAGCCCTGTCCGGTACCGCGCTCAAGCGCCTCGACGCGGCCTCGAAGGTCGCGCATCTCGCGCCGGAGCTCGGCGAGGTCGTCACGCGGAACAGCGGTCACCGCTTGTCCGCGCAGAACGCCCGCGAGGTGGTCGGCGGGCCAGCCCAAAGCGGTCGAGAGGGCGGCGAGGGTCCGCGGCTGTCGTCGGCGGGTGTTCAGCACGTGCACCAGCTCGCGAACGGTCGTCAGCGAGACGCCCGAGCGTGCCGCGAGGTCGGTCATCGTCGTGCCCCGTTCGTCGAGACGATCCCGCAGCGCAGCGGCCACCGCCTCCCAGTCCTGACTCACGTGTCCTCCCGCAGCCCTGGTCATGTGCTGCGAGCGTAGCTAGCTCTTGATCTCGCGCGTAGTCCACGCGCGGTTCGCTGTTGACAAACTATCAATTCACACTCAATCTAGTAGTGAAACTGGCAGTGTGACGCACGCCAGGAAGCCACGTCCAGGAGTGCTCAGGAGTGGCAGCGAGCGAGAACCCATGGAGGAGCAATGACAACCGACAGCCCGACGGCGATCCCGCCGTCCTTCCTCACGGCTCCCGAGACCGCAGCGCTGGTGCGGATCGACGAATCCACTCTGTACCGCCACCTGCGAGCCGGCACGTTTCCAGGAGTCAAGATCGGCGGTAGGTACGTCGTCCCGGTGGCCGCGCTGGAGCGCGTGATCGCTGACGTCCTGCGGACGGGTCGCTGCGTCGACCTCAAGGACTGGACGGAGCGCTGGCGGGCCGACCAGGTCGCCGCGATCGAGAAGGCGGCGCTGGAGCACGTCCAGTTCCCGGGCGGTGCCGCGTGAGCGTTCAGCCCAGCCGACACAACGAGCTGTCCCGGCCGTTGGCCGCGGACGTGGAGGCCTGACATGAGCATCGGAGTTCTGATCTTCTTCGCGGTAGTCGGTGCGGCGATCTGCGCGAAGGCGCGGGTCGCTAGCGGTGCGATCGTGTTCGCGCTGGTCGCGCTGGTGTTGTTCATCGGTACGCCGGCGGGGGCGGGTCTGCCGGGAATGGTGTCGGAGTTCCTGTCCACGGTGAGTCAGGCGTCGCAGCCGATCACCAATGCCGGGCCGGGGGCTGCGGGATGACCGCGGCGAGGCGCTCGACCCACCGCGAGCCGGTGGCGGGCCATGTGCAGCCGGGGGACTTCCGGCACCGGGCGGCTTGCCGCTCGGTCGACCCGGAGATCTTCTTTCCCGCAGCGGTCGAGGGCCCCGAGTACGAGATGCAGGTGTCGGTCGCGAAGGCGGTATGCGCCGGGTGCCCGGTGCTCGCGGAGTGCCTGGCGTGGGCGCTGGGGCACCAGCCCGACGGGATCGCCGGGGGAATGACCGAGCACGAGCGGCGCCAGGATCGGGCCCTGCGTCGCGGCACTGGCCGGCGTTCTCCGGTGGTGCCGCAGCGGCCGGCGGGTGGAACTCGCCGGGAGGTTGCGGCGGCCGGGAGGGCTGCTATCGCGGCCGGTCTCTCGCCGCAGGACGCGGCGGGCGCGTTCGGGGTGAGTCCGCGGACGGCGGGCCGGTGGGCCCACGCGGTCCACACCGGCACCCGCAGCACGAGCAGGGGGAAGGACGCACCGGCTGCAACCAGTGCGCCCTTCCAGATCTCCCACACAGAAGCCCAGGCAGGGACACGAGCGGAAGGGAACCGATCGTAGATGAACACCACGAACAGCCCGCGTGGAGAGCGCGCGGAGGACGGCCGGTCGCACGCGGTGCGGCGCGCCGTGGCGGGTGCGGAGGCGTGGCGCGAGGTGGTCCACGCCCAGCGTGTGGCGACCCCGGATCACGCGGACTTCTACGCGCTGGCAGGGGAGATGGTCGAGACCCTGCGCGTGCTCGATTCGCTCGTCGGTGTGCTGGCCGGGCAGGTCGCCGGCTACGGCGGCGGGCGGGCGGTCTACGACGACGAGGGCGCAGACCCGGCGTGCCGGTTGCGCTCGGCGGTGCTGGCGTTGGTCGTGACCCGCGACGAGCTCGCGCAGGGGGAGCGGGCTGCCAACGAGTTCTGGTCGGCGATCGGGCACATCGGTGTCGAGACCGGCCCGGCCGGCGAGGTGTCGCGATGAACCCGCGGGCCAGGACCGCGCAGATCAAGCCGGCCGGCGGGAGCGCCGGGGTGGTGGCGGGGTTGCGCCGGTGGATCGATGGCCATGACGCGCACGTGCAGGCGGCGGTGTGGCTTTTGCTGGCGCACGAGGTGTGGCCGCGGCGCGGGGAGTTCCTGCGGGCGTGCGTGAACCGGGACGCGGACGGGTTGTGGTGGATCGACTTCGTCGCTGCCCGGACCGCGTTCGAGGCGGGCGAGTTCGACGCGTCGTCATCGACGGAGATCGCGGTGCTCGATCTCGCGATCGCGCTGGGGACCGACAGGTTCGGCTTCCGGGCGATGGGCCCGGGCAACGCCCGCACGATCGCGACCGCGGTCGCCCACGCAGTGGGAGCGGACCGATGAGCCCGGTCGGGTCCGACGGTTCCGCTTCTTCGCTCGACTGGACGGGAGGTCCGTCGTGAACGTGTTCGTGTTGTTCCTCGTATCCGTGATCGCGACCGCAGTGACGTGGCGGATCGGCCGGCGCGGGATCGCGTTCGGGCTCGGCGTGTTCGCGCTGCTCCCCGCGTGGGCGTTGCTGCGACAGCTGCCGTGGCCGGTCTACCTGATCGCCACCATCGTGGCCGGTGTCGGGGCGTGGCATTACCTGACGCGCTCCGCCGCGGTCGTCACGCGCTGGTCCGGGCGTTCGCGGCGCAGTTCCGGGACGGCGTCGGCGACGACGATCTCCCGGACAGCATCGGGTCGGGCGATGCGCGGGAAGGCCCGCAAGGTACGGCCGTCACTGGCCGAGGCCAGCCGGCGCGCCCTGTGGCGGGTCCCGACCATCGAGTACGCGATCGAGCTGTGCCGCACGGGATTGCAGACCATCTGGGCGTCGATCGAGGACGTCACTATCGTGTTCGGCGGCCCGCGTACTGGCAAGACGGGGTGGTTGGCGGGGCGGATCATCGACGCCCCCGGCGCCGTCGTCGTCACCTCCACCCGCACCGATCTGCTCAACCTGTGCGGCCCGCTGCGCGCCCGCAAGGGCCCGGTGTACGTGTTCAACGCGGTCGGGTTGGGAGGGATCGCCTCCACGGTGACGTTCGACCCGCTGACCGGCTGCACCGATCCGAACACGGCCGCCGATCGGGCTACGGACATGGTCTCGGCGGCGTCGAAGGCAGGCTCGGGGGATCGGGAGTTCTGGGATGCCCAGGCGCGGCGCGCCCTGGCCGTGCTCCTGCACGCCGCCGCCCTCGGCGGCAAGCAGATGTCGGATGTGCAGCGCTGGATCGGCAACCCGGACGAGGCGAAGCGGGAGGTGACCGGGTTCCTGCAGCGCTCCCCGGTCAAGTCCTTCGCGCTGGACGCCGCCCAGTTCCTCGGGACGAACTCGAAGACCCAGTCCTCGATCACCACCACGATGGCGCTCGCGCTGGGCTGGCTCAACAACCCCGACGCCGCCAAGGCCGCCGCGCCCGGGCACAGCCTCGATGTCAAGAAGCTCCTGTCCGAGCGGGCGACGGTGTTCCTGCTTGGCGCGGAGGAGACCCAGGTGGCGCCGCTGATGTGCGCCTTGACCGGGCACATCGCCCGCGAGGCCCGAGCCATCGCGGCGGAGAGCGACGCGGGCCGGCTCGACCCGCCGCTGGGGCTCTACCTCGACGAGGCGTTCCTGATCTGCCCCGTCCCGCTCGAGTCCTGGACCGCGGACATGGGCGGCCGCAACGTCACCATCCTGGCGGTGTTCCAGTCGCGGCAGCAGATGCTCGACCGGTACGGGCCGGCGAAGACCGGGCAGATCATGACCAACGCCGCCGCGAAGGTCGTGTTCGGCGGCACCGGAGACCGCGACGACCTGCTGTTCTGGTCCACCCTGGGTGGAGACCGCGACGAGCCGATCTGGACGACCGACCCGCACGGCCGCGGCCGATCCAAGACGGTCCGGTCGGTACCGGTGGTGGCGCCGGCGCAGATCGCGAACCTCCCCGAGGGCCGGGTGCTGGTGTTCCGCCGCGGCATCCGCCCGGTGCTCGGGCGGGCCCGGATGGCATGGAACCGCCCGGACGTCCGCGCCGTCCAGTACCCCGACGCCTACACGGTGCGGGCCCGTGCCTGGATCCGGCGCCACCGAGCACAGACCGGGGGATGGGTGGCCGACCGGATCCGCCCGATCCGGGCATGGGTAGTCGCTCAGGTCTGCGCCGCCCTCCGGTGGTGTGGGGCGCGGTGGACGGCGGTACGGATCCGGGTCACCGGGCACGGCGCGACCGCCACCGTCGTCGTCGAGCCGACCAGCACCGATCCGACGGCGCCGGCCGGTAGTCGGCCAGTCGGTCCCGTCGACCCAGCGCCGACGGACAACGCGGACCCCGGCGGGTCGGTGATCCCGTTCCGATCGCCCTTCGCCCGCCCCGCCGACCCGACGCCGGGCGACGAGCTCGACGACGACGCGATCGAAGACGGAGGCGCGTGATGAGCTGGAGTTCCTCGCACCGCGGCACCGAGTATCGGCTGATCATGGCCCTGGTGATCGGGCTGTGCGCCGCCGGCGCGGCCGGGAGCGTCGTCCCCGGCCTCGACACCGCGATCGGTGCCGTTCTGATCGGCGCCGTGGTCGTCGCGGTCGGGGTGGCGGTGGTGCGCCGCGAGCTGCGGATCCGCCGCCGGCTCGCCGACCTCGACGGCACCATCCGGCCCGCGCCCCAACCGCCCGACCCGACACCCGCGCTGCGGCCGGGTCCGGCTGACGCCGCTCGGCCCCGCTTGACCGTGATCCGTGACCGGTCCCTCCCGGCCACGCCGCTCACCACGCCCGTTCCCTCGCCCGCGGCGGCCGCCGCTCGCCCGGACACATCCACCGGAGGTGTCGCATGACCAGCCCAGCTCACCCGGACCGTCCCACGCCCCCGTCGGTGCGGGAGATCGCCGCGCTGACCGCGCGGCTGCGCGAGCTCTCCGCGCGCGGCCGCGACGTCGACGAGGCGGACCGGGCCGCGTTCCTCGTCGACAAGGACGCCCTGCTCGCCCGCATCCCCCACGCCGCCACCGACGGGCGTGCCCCGCACATCCACGCGGCCATCATCGACCGCAGCGAACCGCCCGCCACGGTCGACGGTGTGGTCGACCTCGACCGGCCGTGGACCACGCAGGGCACCACCCGCGACACCGCGCACGCCGTGGCCATCGACCCGGGCCCGGCCGGCTCGATGCTGTGGGTCACGGTCGCGGAGGCAGACCAGCAGGAACAGCGGCGCGACCAGCTCGCCCGCTGGCACACCGACGACCAGGCCGACCACCAGGACGACTCTGACCGCGACGCCGCGACCCCCGGAACGGACGCCGGCGGACAGGTGTGGGTGTGCGACGACGCGCCGGGTCTGCCGTGACCGCCCCGGGCAAGGACCCGGACTTCGCCCGCGCGGACGCCGTCGCCGGCCTGGCCCGCGAGGTCGACGGGCTGCGCCGCACAATCGACCCGCTCCGCGATGTTGGCGGCCGGGTCGACGACCTCGGTCGGCTGGTCGGGCAGCTCACCGACGCGGTCGCGGCGTTGTCTAAGCGCCCCGCGGCCACGCCGGCGCCGTCGTGGCTGCTGCTGCCCACCGACCCGGTCCTGGTCGAGCAGCTGCTCGGAGAGCTGTGCGCATGGCTGCACGCGGTGTTCCTGCGCTACCCCGACGGCGTCACTGCGCTGCCGGAGTGCTGGCTGCACCACCCCGACGTCGTCGAGGAGCTGCTGTGGCTGATGCACGCCTGGTGCGCGGCCTATCAAGGCAAGGGCGCGTCGGTGCAGTTGGCGGGGGACTGGCACGACCGGCAACGCCCCGGTGTCGTCCGGCGGATCCGGCAGAACGCCGGCTCGTGCTCGATCGAGCGCCACCAGACCCGACCCGACTGGGAGCAGTACCCCACCGGTGCCGTCCCCGTGCCGGGCGCCGAGACGGTCGGAGCCATCGCCGGGTGGTGGGCCGCGCACCGCGACGACCCCGCTCCGGAACCCGCCGCACCGCACGCGGGGTGCACCACGAACGGAGCGCCACACCGATGAGCACCACCGACACCAGCACCGAGCGCGCGGCCGCCACCGGATCGTCGGTCCGTCCGGCGGATTCGGGCGGTCGGGTGGTCCGGGCCGCGATCTGGTTGCCCGGGCTCGCGGTTGCGCTCGGCGCGGCGGTCGCGACGGCGCACGGCCTCTACGAGGTCGCGCACGCCGCCAGCGTCCCGCAGACCATCGCCTGGCTCTATCCGTTGATCACCGACGGGCTTGCGCTGGTCGCCTACGCCGCCACGGCCCGCCTGCACGGTTCCGCGGCCCGCTACGCGTGGGGTGTGGTCGTGCTCGCGGCCGGGTTGTCGGGGCTGGCGCAGGCGGTGTTCCTCGCGTCCGGGTCCGCGGTCGACGCCTCACCCGCGCTGCGGTTCGGTGTCGGGGCGTGGCCGGCGATCGCTGCGGCCATCGTCGCGCACCTGCTCTACCTTCTCGCAGTCGAAGCGCCCGAGCCCCGTCCAACCCGCGAGTCAGTCCCGGCGCCGTGTGCCGGTGTTCAGTCCGAGCCGTCACGCCCGGAGCCCGCCCCCTCCAGCGTTCAGTCCCTCGCCGTCCGGGCCGTTCAGCCCGCGATACCGGGCCCTGTTCAGCGACCGGCCGTGCCGGACGCCCCCGTGGGCCGTCCGGCGCTGGCATCGGCACCCGGTGAACAGCCCGGCCGGTCGCACGCTTCGTCACCGGCACGGGACCGGGCGCGGGCGGCCGCGGCGCGGCACGCCGCGCGCCACGGCGCCCTCCCGACCGTCACCGAGCTCGAAGCCGCCGCCGAGGTCTCCCGGGGAACCGCAGCCGCAGCCCTCAAAGCACTCCGCGAACAGCCCACACCCCTGCACCTGATCCCCCACAGCACCGCGACCGACACCGAGGCAGACCACGACGACGACCCGACCATCGAGAAGGCCACCCAGCGATGACGACCGACAGCCGCATCCGCAGCAACAGCAGCCCGAGCACCAGCACCGAGCCGACGACAAGGACAGAGACAGGCCACTACTCCGAACGGACGAACAAGAATCAAGAACGAGACCCAAGAGCGACAAGATCCAATGCCTCACACCTTGGCATCCCGATCCGAGGGTGTGGGCCGGCCTCCGGCCGACCCGAACCGGCGCTCCACGCGGTTGATCTTGCTCCGATCCCGTTCAAGATCATTTCGATGGGTGGGTGGTCCCCGTGGTGCTGAGTATCGGGTCGGGCTACAGCCCGGAGTACCTGCTCAAGGAGGTCGTGACCGGCCGCGAGAACTACTACACCGGCGCGGTCTCCGAAGGAGAGCCTCCCGGCCGGTGGTGGGGCACCGGAGCGGCGAACCTGGGCCTCACCGGGCTGGTCGACGCGCAGGACATGCGCGCGCTCTATGAGGGCTACCTCGATCCGCGCGATCCGGGGTTCCGGGACCCGCAGCGCTGGAGTGAGGTGTCCACTCTCGGCCACACCGGCCGCAAGTACCTTTCGGAGGAGGAGTTGTACGCGACCGCTCTTGAACAGGAGCCGGGCGCGAGCGCTGAACGCCGCGCTGAACTGCGTGTTCAGGCGGGGAAGTCGGCGCGGCAGAACGTGGCGTTCTACGACCTCGCGTTCAACGTTCAGAAGTCGGTGACGCTGGTGCACACCGCGTTCGAGGCGAAGGAAGTCGCCGCCCGCCGAGTCGGGGACGAGAAGTCCGCGGCGGCGTGGGCGCAGTGCCGCACTGCGGTCGAGGACGCGATCTGGGCGGGCAACAACGCGATGCTCGCCTACATGGCTAAGCACGCCGGCTACACCCGGGTCGGGAAGCACGGTGGCGCCGCCGGCCGCTGGGCCGACGCCCACGACTGGACCGTCGCGTCGTTCTTCCAGCACGACTCCCGCGAGCACGATCCGCACCTGCACATCCACAACACCGCCCTGAACCGGGTGCAGGGCCCGGACGGGAAGTGGCGCACCATCGACTCGCGCGCGCTCTACAAGTTCCAGCGCGCCGGCGCCGCGGTCGCCGAGCGCACCACCGAGGAGCGGCTCACCCACGCGCTCGGCGTGTTGGTCGCGACCCGGCCGGACGGGAAGGCCCGCGAGATCGTCGGCGTCGCCCAGGAGGCGATGGACCTGATCTCCACCCGGCGCCGCAAGCTCACCGCGAAGGCGGACGAGTTGGTCGAGGCGTTCGAGGCCCGCTACGGCCGGGCCCCGAACGGGCTGGAGCGTGACCGGATTGCGCAGCAGGCCACACTCCTGACCCGCCGGGCGAAGTCGCACACCGGCGAGACCCGCGAGGAGCTGCTCGACCGGATCGACGCCCGGGTGCGCGCCGACGTCAGTGGCGGCCTGGCCGGCGTCGCGGACACCGTGCTCGCCGCCCGGGAGCACGCGCCCGCACCGATGACCTGGTCTCCGCAAGCCGTGATCGAGACCGCGCTGACAGACATCCAGCAGCGCAAGGCCGGCTGGAACCGCGGCGACCTGACCGGGGCGATCAACGCCGCGCTGCCCGACTACCTCGGGCTCCCCGACGGCGCTGATGTCGCGCGGCTGCTCGACACCCTCACCGACGAGGCCCTGACCTACGCCACCGTGCTCGACGGGGACCGGCCGGGCGACGCCCACCTGCCCGACGAGCTGCGCCTGGCCAACCGCAACAGCGCCTACCAAGCACCGGGCGCGGTGCTCTACGCGACCCCGGAGCAGGTTCACACCGAACGCGCCCTCGTCGCCGCGACCACCGAGCGCGGGGCGACCGCGCTGCCGTTCGACCGGGCGCAGCGGTTCCTCGCCGGGCTGGCTGAGTCCGGGATCGAGCTCGGCGTCGACCAGGCCGCCGCGGTCCGCGGCGTCCTTACCTCCGGTGCCCGGGTGGAGACGTTGATCGGGCCGGCCGGGACCGGGAAGTCGTTCGTCGTCGGCGCGATCGCGCGCGGCTGGACCGACCCCGCCCACACCGGCGCAGACACTCCCCGGCGGGTGTTCGGACTCGCGACCTCTCAGCTCGCGACGGAGGTCCTCAAGGCCGAAGGGCTGACTGCGAGCAACGTCGCAGCCTGGCTGGGGACCCAGCGGCGCCTCACCTCAGGCGCAGGTGCTGGCGGTCCGCGTCCGGTGGAGGCGGATCAGCCGTGGCGGCTGCACGCCGGGGACCTGGTGGTCGTCGACGAGTCCGCGATGACCGACACCGCCGCGCTCGCCGCCGTCCACAGCCATGTGGATGCCGCCGGGGCGAAGCTGCTGCTGGTCGGGGATCACCGCCAGCTGGCCGCGGTCGGCGCCGGCGGGGGAATGGATCTGATCGCTGCCAGCGGCGCCCGATACGAACTCGCCGAGGCACGCCGGTTCCGGCACGAGTGGGAGCGCGACGCGTCGCTGCGGCTGCGTGCCGGCGATGAATCGGTGCTGCGCATCTACCACCAGCAGGGACGGCTGATCGACGCCGGCACCAGCGAGCAGGCCGAGGACTCCGCCGCGCGGGCGTGGCTTGGCGACACCCTCGCCGGCCGGCAGTCGATGCTGCTCGTGGACACCAACGAGCAGGCCGCCCGCCTGTCCGCCGCGCTCCGCGCCGAACTGGTCCGGCTCGGCCGCCTCCAGGAGGGCGGCGTCGCCCTGGGGTTGCAGGGCACCGTGGCCGGGGTCGGTGACGTCGTCGAGGCGCGTGCGATCGCGTGGGACCTGGCCGGCCACGAGGGCAACCCGCGCGGGGTGATCAACCGCGAGCGGTTCCGTATCACCGCTGTCCGCGACGACGGCGGGCTCGAGGTCGCCCCGATCGACGGCCACGGCCCTGAGGGCGACCAGCTCGGCCCGCTGATGGTGCTCCCCGCCCACTATGTGGCCGAGCACCTCGCGCTCGGCTACGCCTCCACCGTGCACGCCGCCCAGGGCGCCACGGTCGACACCACCCACACCGTGGTCACCTCCCGCACCGGCCCCGCCGCGCTCTACGTCGGGCTGTCCCGCGGCCGCGAGGCCAACACCGCGCACGTCGCGACCCTCACCGGCGTCACCGACCTCGCCCACGGGACCGACCACGCGCACGCGCTGCACCGCGACCCGGTCGCGATGCTCGCCCGAGTCCTCGACAGCACCGAGGCGGCGGACGCGGCGAACCGGTCCGCCCTCGCCACCGCCACCGAGGCCGCCACCGAAGCCGGCAGCGCGCGGACCGCGGCGGAGCTGCTCGCCGACGCCGCCCAGCTTGCCGCGACGGAGCGCACCGCGACCTGGCTCGACCAGCTCACCGCAGACGGCGTGCTCGACCCGGTCGAGCGCGGTCGGATCGCAGCCGAGGACGGCGCCGCGACCCTCACCCGGATTCTGCGCCGCGCGGAGCTCGCCGGGCACGACCCGCAACAGGTCCTGCACGACGCGATCGCCGGGCGCCCGTTCGACGGCGTGCGCACCCTGTCCAACGCGATCTACAGCCGTATCCGCACCGAACACCGCGACCGACTCGATCCGGTCGGCGAGTCGTTCGCCGACTGGGTGCCGCGCGTCGAGAACCGTGAATGGAGCACCTACTTGGACAGCCTGGCCTGGGCGGCCGACGAGCGCGCCGAGGAACTCGGCCGCCAACTCGCCGAGGAACCGCCGGCGTGGCTGACCGCGGCCATCGGGCCGCTCCCGGACCAGATCGACGACCGCGACGACTGGCAACACCGCGCCGGCCTCGTCGCTGCGTACCGGGAGACCCGCGGTCACGACGACCCGAACGACGCGCTCGGCCCTGCCCCGAAGCCCGGGCAGGTCGAGCAGTACGCCGCCTACCGCGCAGCCTGGCGCACCCTCGGCCGCCCGGAAATCGAGCGCGAAGAGCTGGAGATGACCGACGGCCAGCTCCGAATCTGGATCCGCGCCGCGAAGCGCGAGGAGGCCTGGGCTCCTCGCTACGTCGGCAATGAGTTGGCCGGCACCCGGCAAGCTGCTGCTGCATACCGCAGCAGCGCCCAACTACGCGCAGCCGAGGCGGACGCCGCGGCCGATCCCGCCGAGCGCGAGCTCCTGCACACCGAGGCTCGGCAGGCGCGGGCGCTCGCCGAGACGCTCGACGAGCAGGTTGCGAAGCTCCAGCTAATCGACGACGCCCGCGCGATGTTCCTCGCCGACAACGCACGCACGCTGGGCTACGGGCGCCGTTGTGAAGCGGAACTCACCCGCCGCCACATCGACGACACCGAGCCCGAGCAGCTCGTCACCGCCGAGGAATGGCTCGCCGCCGACCGCGCCGCTGCGATCGAAGACGACCAGCACCGCGACATCACCGCAACCGACCTCGCCCCAGATCACGACCAGGACTGCATCGACGACGTCACCGCGGCCGACGATCTCGCGCCCACGTTGCGGTTGGAGAGCCCGGACCGGGACATCCGTGAGATGGCCGCGGGCGAACCGGCTCCGGCCAACGAGGACGCGGTCCGCGTGCCCCTCCCGGAGGAGACGGCTGTTCACTACCTCAAGGCCACACGGGCGCTCACCGAGATCCAGGCCCGCCGCGTCCTCGATGAGCAGGAGGCGGTCGAGCACCGCGCCGCCGAACTCGACCGATGGCACAGCGACGACCAGGCCGCCGGGTTGGAGAGCGGGGACGACGACGCCGATGAGCTGGGGAGCTACGACGATGCGTCGACCGCGACCTCGGCGCGATGACTTGTAGCGGCGCGGTCGATCGTCCGGTGGTCATACGCCGGCACATCGATCGGCGGCGGCCCGCTGTGCCGCCACGCCCACCGCAGCGTCGCCCGGATCCCCTCACACCACCCCGGCCTGTGCTCCAACAGGTCAGGGCGTCGAACGTCGAGCACCTCCGCCGCGAGGTACTCGGCTTCCAGCAGCTCCTCGTACGCCGCAGCGGTACTCCGCGATACGGGCGAACGGGCGAGACGCCACGGGCCGACCGGCGGGCGCACGACCGCCCGCGCGATCCACTGGCAGGTCACGACCATGCCACCTGTGTACCAGTCGGTCATCCGCCGCTCAGCCTGCTCGGCCGCGAGCTGTTCCGCCGCCGCCCAAACCGCGACAAACTCCTCCAGCGGCACACGGAGGTTGCGCAGCGGGATGCGCTTGACGTCGATCTCCGTGACCTTCACAAGCACCAGAGTCGCACGGAGCACCGACTATTCGCATCGTTCAGTCGCCATCGAGTCGCGAAGCGAGGGTGTTGCGGCCGGACATGTTGATCGATTACATACGCGGCAGTAGCTGGATTGTCGTGGTCGCTCGGGTCGAGGATCTACGATGTGGCAGCGGTTTCAAGGCGATGTCTCGGACAGTGTCGTGATCGCGGGCGCCAGCGGGCAGCCCTTGGCTGCCTCCCTCGCGCCGGCGGCTGGTGGCCGAGTTCCGTAGTGCCCGCTCACATCGAGGGCTTATCGCGGCATAGGGCGACAAGATCGCACCGATCGCACGCGTCGTCCCACGTAGCAAGTCGCGGCAAGTCGTTAGCGCGTATCGACTCGCCGGCAACGCGGATGCGGTCGCGCACAGCTGTGAGCAGCGGCTCCTCGATCTCCTCACGCGTGTTCCGGCCAGCCTCGTCGAGGTTGAGGACCTCGATGAGGTCGGCGTCCTCGCCGGTGAGCTCCTCGTAGCCGACGGCATAGACGTGCAGCTGACCACGAGTGACGTCTTCGGCCTGGGCTCGATCGGTCGACTTGAAATCGACGATCGACAACTCGTCGGTGTCGAGCCGGCGAATGAGATCGATCCGCCCGTCCACTGTGATCCCTGGGGCGACATGAACCTGGATCTGCTTCTCAGAGTGCACGGTTCGTGAAATCACGCCGCCGTGAACGTCGAAGTAGCGCCGAATCGCAGTGTCGGCCGATCTCTCGAGCGTCGTGCGTAGCTCCGGATAGGCGAAGGGTAGGTGTAGATGGCGGTCTACGAGCTCGGGTGCGTCCGACGGAGCCAGGATCTCGCCGTTGATCGCCTTCTTGTGCACCTCGGCGAGGGCGTCGTGCAGACCTTTGCCGTAGCCGAGAGCTTCGTGGATCGGCGGGTTGAAGCCGTACAGGAAGCGCAGCTTGAACGAGTAGGGGCACTCGAACACGTACTTGAGCTCGGAGAACGAGATTGTCACTTGGGGAGTCGTGTGCAGGGCGCGTGGCTCGACCCGCGCTGGCAGCGGCTTCAGGCTCGGCCGTGTGGAGACCCACGTCTGCGCCGCGCAGTGGTCAAAGAACACAGAGCGGTTGCGGTAGAGACGGTTCGGACCCGGTGAGAACGTCAGGCTGAGGTACTTCTGCGCCCGCGTCACCGCCACGTAGAAGAGGCGAGTCTCGTCCTCGACGGTGCCCTTGTACCGATCAGCCTGGTCGACTGCTGTCTCCGGGATGACGTGGAAGAGCCCGACCCCGCCGTGCCGCTTGCCCGGGAAGCGGTTCCGGCGCAGGCAGGGGACGAAGACGGCTGGCCACTGCATTCCTTTGGCCTGGTGCACCGTGGCGATGGTGACCGCGTCCGGGGTGGCGTAGCCGACGTCGGCGTCCGAGTCTGCGTAGTAGTCAGGGGCCTGATGGGTGAGCCACCCGACGAACGCATCGTACTTTTCGCGCGGCGAGGTGTTGAAGTAGATCTGCTCGAAGTCGGAGATGGCCTGACTGAACTTCCCGAGCTGGTAGAAGACGAGCTCGCCCCGCCCCGGCTCGCCAGGGACGGTCTCCTCCCGCAGCTCCAGCGCTTCGAGGAAGTCCAGATAGAGGCGCTGGATGTTGTAAATGCCCCAGCGGTTGCCGCGATCGAAGTCGCGGCCCTGCTCGAGCACGTCCATCGCGCGCTGCCACCGGTGCGGGTCGGGGAGAAGGTCGGCGTCCTGCCAGAGTTGCCGGAGGGCGTCGTCGGGGATCTCGCGCACCATCGCGCGGAAGATCCCCACGACGGCCTGGATCTCGGGCGAGCTGAACAGCCGGTTAAGGCCTTTGACGACGTACGGGATGCCGCGCTGTCTAAGCTCGTCGACAAGCAGGTCGGCGTCGGCGGCCACCGACCGGAACAGCACGGCACAGTCCGACCATGACAGCCCCCGCGGCTCCGCGCCGGGCCGGTCCTGGAACGGCACGCCGCGCAGCTCCTCGATACGGTCGCAGGTCCAGGACGCCTCGGCAGCGGCGTCGTCGAAGGTCAGCGCCAGCACGTCGCCGCGCTCCCACTCCTGGTTCCCGACCGACACCATTCTCTTCGCCAGCCGCTCCCCGGCCGGGATTCGCTCGGCCACGGTGCGGGCCAGGTCCACGATGCCGGCACTGGAGCGGAAGTTCTCGGCGAGCGTGACCTGGCGGACTCCGGGGTAGCGGTCGGCGAACGTCACGATGTTGGAGACCTGGCTGCCGCGCCATTGGTAGATCGTCTGGTCGTCGTCGCCGACGACGCACAGGTTCGCCCCGTGCCGAACGAGCCCCTGGATGAGCTGCTCCTGCAACGGGTTGACGTCCTGGTACTCGTCGACGACGACATAGCGGATGTCGTCGCGGATGTGCGCCTGCACGGTTGCGAAGTCATCGCCCTGCGCCGGGTCGCCGTCGAGCATCTGCACCGCGAGATTGATGATCTCGGTGAAGTCGAAGCTCGCCTTGCCGTAGAGCAGCTGGAGATAGGCGTCCTGGGAGGCGACGACGCCGGCCGGGATCTGAGATTCGTCGATGACATCCTCGCGGAGCACACTCATCGTCTGCAGGTAGAGCTTCGAGTTGACGTAGCGGCGCAACGTCGGCGTCGACGCGAGCGAGGTCGGGCATGTCGTGAGGCCAGACCTTCGGCTGTTGCGGTCGACCAGCAGCCGCGCTGTGATGTCGGAGAGCACGGAGAACTTGAACGTCTCCGGGACGAGCCGCTGCAGCAGGTCCAGGCAGTAGCCGTGCATGGTGCCGACGTACATCTCGGCGAGCCCAGTCGTACCGATCCCTTCCTGGTCGACGATGCCGAGGATGCGGTCCTTTAGCTCGGCCGCGGCCTTCTCGGTGAAGGTGAAGGCGACGACGTTGCCTGGGGCAACCTCGGGTTGCCTCAGGATGTGCGCGATGCGCTGCGAGATCACCTGGGTCTTGCCTGAGCCGGCGCAGGCGATGATCTGCAGCGGCTCGTCGACGCAGTCGATAGCCTCCTGCTGCGGCACTGTGTAGCTTCTCATGCCCAGCCTCGCGGTTCCCTGAGAATATCGAATCCGAGGGGATCGCCGGTTACCCCTTCGACGAGGTCGGGCGAAAACGGACTTGCGGGGGTTCGGTTCAGCCAGTTCACGCACGCCAGTGCGTCGCGAAGGAAACCCGGTGCGAGCTCGTTGAGCGATCGATCGAGCTTCCCGTCAACCGGGTATTCGTACTGAGTCACAGTCATCGGGCCCTGTCCGATGATCGCGCCACCGCCCGCCGAACGTGCTGCGTCCGAAGTGCCGCTGCCCGAGTTGACTGTCGTCGCGCTTCCCAGATTGTGGTGCACGTAATCGCATAGCAGCTGGTAGCGATCCAGTGCGTCGCGGTGCTCAGGCTCACTCGAGAGCTGCGTAACACACTGTTGAATGTTGAAGGGCTTCAATCGTGCCGAGGAGACACCTTCTTGAAAAAGCATTTCGCGATAGGCTGGATGCTGTGTCGCGAAGCGAGCCCGTATCAGTATGCCGAAGAATTTCTCCCCGACCTGGCGCCAGTTGTCCGCCGTGACCGATCGCGTAGCATTCAGCAGACGGCTCTGAACGTTGTACAGGAAGGCGTTGAGCTCGAACACACTGCGGGCAACCGCATACAGTGCTATCGGGTTCTCGATCTTAGCCAACGCGAGGAATGCGTCGACGAGGTACAGGTGCTTGATCTCGTTTGCTGCAACGAAGTTCTCGCGGTGAAAAACGCACGTCTGGTGGACGTGTCGAAACATCCGGACCGTGGATTCGCGTCGCGAGTCGAGATCCAGCGTCAGGCTCGGTTCCGGAAACTGGATGGGTCGTGCTACGTGTGCGTACCAGCTTTTCCGTCGCTCCTGAAGCTTCAGAGCTGATTCAGCTCCTACTGTTTCGCTCACCATTGGCTCCGCTCAGACCTCGAAGACCTTCATGACCTCGTCGCCGTAGTCGTTAATGACCTTGACTGCGATGCGGCCACTCGCGGGCCGGGTAAACGGGCGGGATGATGTGGCGTAGAGCGACGACCACGCATCGGCATCGATATCGGCCTTCAGCGCGGTCTTCAGGCGCCTATACGGATCGTTACCGCCGGTGAAGTAGCAGTGACGGACGAAGAACGACTCCTCGTCGTAGTCCGTGTCGATCATCCACAGAGCGATCCGGCTTGTGTCGTTGCTGCGCACCTCGCCGGTGGTCGGGTCGTAGACGTCGACACCACGCAGGTGCACCACGACGCCCTCGTCGGTCTTGTCGATGTCGATGTCCGGCTCGCCGAAGACGGTGAACAGGTTGCCGGCGCCGGTCTTCTTCAGTTCCTCGCCCATAAGCAGGTCAGCGTTCATGCGGACCATGAGCACGGGGATGCGGCCGAGCCTGCGTATTCCGGCGACGTTGGCGAAGCCCTCGTCGCTCGCCTCTACCGTCACGCCGTCGTCCTCGGTGACCCCGGTGACCTGCGCGTCGAACGCGAATCCGAGCACGCAAAGCAGGTCAACGTTCTCGGCGTCGATCGCCTCGCGGGCGGCATCCTTGACGAACCGCGGGCTCACCGTGCCGTACTGCGGGCCGATCGCGATCGCGACCCGGCTCGGCGCGGCGCCGTCCTGCTCGCCCACACGTTCGCCGACGGCCTGGATGTAGCGGCCGGCGAACGTCTCGAACGCCGCGAACCCGATCCGTTCGGCGCGGCGGCCGTTCTGAATGCCGGCCTTGGCGAGGTTGTCGAGGATCGTCTGCTCGAAGGTCGCTGCGTCTGCTTCCTGCACTGCGTCGACCTCCCCGGCTGACTCATGCACGGACTGATCGGGCCCACCCGCGAAGGCGAGCGAACGGTGCGGGCTGAGCGACTCGACTGTGAAGGGTCCTGACACCCGGACCTTCCTCGGGTCCACGTAAGGCTTGTCGTAGAGCGTTTCGAACTCGGCGTGCCGCTGGATTGCTGCGTCGATATCCGCGCGGCCCATCCCTTCCTTGATATCAGGGTTGTTCGCGATCGACTTCAGGGTGATGTGCTGGACGCGGTGATAGACAAAACCATGGCGGATATCGTGGGCGAATTCCTCCCGCGGCAATGCTTTAGCCGTCAGCGACTGCTCCTTCGCCTGCCCTTCGGCTGTGTCGGCAAGCAGGTACCACGGGTACTTGGCGCCCATGATCCGCTGCCGGGCGAGCGCGAGTGCGACCCGAGATGTATCGATGGTGATCCACCGTCGCCCCCACTGCTCAGCGGCGTACGCCGTTGTTCCGCTCCCGCACGTGGGATCGAGCACGAGGTCGCCGGGATCGGTGCACATCAACATGCACCGCTCGATTACACGAGTGTGAGTCTGAACCACGAACATCTTCGGATCGGAGAATCCTGAGGTAACTGTGTCTTCCCAGGCATTTGTGAATGGAAATGCGGGGAAGTCGTCGAGGTAGCGGACGTAACGCAGCGTGCGACCTATTCCCATAAGGCGTCGGGCGTCCACAAGTCGCTTCATTCCGATTCGGTTCGTCTTCCATCCGCCCTTAGATGGCTCATAGGTAACACCGTCTACTTCAATCGGAAAGACGGTGGTCTGTCCGACTCGAGTCGTCTGTGATGTCATGGCGGTTGGCTGAAAGATTCGATCTGTCGCCTTCGCATCAGCCACTGAGCTCAAGGACCGCTTATGGCCGGTCGCGTCTTCAGCCCAGGTATACTGGCCGCCTCCCTGTCCGCCGGCCTCCTTGCTTCGAAATAAGGGCCTATACTTGATCGAGTCAAGATCGCGGGCGTACCAAACCAAGTAGTCATTAACGGATGCGAGTACGTTGGTCCCACCAGCGAAGCTGCCCGCGCCACTCGTAGTTCGGAATGAAATCAAGCTGACAAAATTCTCAGATCCGAATATCTCGTCCATAAGGCTTCGGACGAGATGGACGTTCTCGTCGCCGATCTGCACGAAGCAGGAGCCGGACTCGGTGAGGAGTTCGCTGGCAACGACCAAGCGGTCGCGCAGATAAGTCAGGTAAGAGTGAATGCCCAGCTCCCACGTATCGCGGAAGGCCTTGATCTGCTCGGCCTCGCGAGCAGTGTCTTCAATTTTGCCGTCCTTGACATCCCGGTTCCGTGCAGAGACCTGCCAGTTCGACCCGAACTTGATGCCGTACGGCGGGTCGATGTAGATCATCTGAACCTTGCCGCGCAACTTCTCCCGCTCCGCGAGGGATGTCATTACCTGCAGCGAGTCGCCCAGAATCATGCGGTTCGACCAGTTGGCATCGTGCTGGTAGAAGTCGACGAGATCCAGCTCGCCGAGGCCGTCGAACGTGTCAAACAGCGCCAGCTCGGGTTCGTCCTCCGCTCGCTCAGCGGTGCGGCGCAGGTTCTCGACCAAGACCCGCGGGTCGATCTTCTCCTGGATGTAGATCGGTGGCGCGTCGACGACGAGCTCCCCGTCGTTCGCATCGGCGTCGCGGGCGGGCGGGTACTTGCCGCGCCATACGAGCTGCGGGTCGAGGGTCTCGTCGCGGGCGTAGCGAACCTGACGGACCCGCTCGATCTCGGGATCGACGAAGGCATGCGCATCGGCGGTAGGGATGTTGGCGCGCTTGTCGCCGTGGACGATCGCGTCGACGGGCTTGGGGCCGGATGCGGCCTTCCTACGCGCCACGAGGGCTCCTCACGTTCGTCTGGTCGAAGTCGAGCAGGTCTGGATCGCCGATGATTGGCCCATCTTCGTAGAGCTGCCGAATCCCTTCGGTCAGCCGCGACTTGAACTCCAGCGGGTTGGTCATCTCGGTGTAGCCCCAGCGACCGAATCCACCGTGATTGTTCACCGACGCACACCACGCGTCGCGAGCCGTCACAGCCTTCGCCGCCGTGGGCCCTGGGCTCTTCTGGCTGCCTGACACCTCGACGATGAGGGTCCGCGTCAGATCCTCGCCCTCACGGCGAACGAGCCGGACGAGGAAATCCGGAATGTAGGTGTGCGTACGCCCCTGATGTACGTAGGGGACCATAAAGCCGAGGTGGTCGTTCTTCACGTACGCAGCGACGTTTGCGTTGAGCTCCAGCTCAGTGGCGAGTAGCTGCTCCCAGGTGTTGCCGTCCTTTCCGTCGAGGGTTACGTGTGAGACTTCGGACTTCTCGGTCGGCACAGTCGCTTTCCGGGTCTGGAAGTAGACGTCCGCTGTCGATCCGCGCGGATCGAACCGATTGATCATCGGCCGGAGGCGTCCGCGACGGTTCTCCCCGGCGAGGCGAGTAACTGCGTCCCAGATCTTCTCCGATGCCTCGGCCTGGGCGACGGTGATCCGCATCAGGTAGCCGATGTCGTAGCCCTCCGCCAGGCGGACGCGCTGGTCGACCCAATCCCGGCATAGGTCAGCCAGCCGCGGAAACAACCACGGCCGCCTGTCGTCGACCGTGTTGAACCGGGTGCTCAGGATCCGTCGCGCGAGCGCGTACGCCACCTCCTGCGGACGGTAGACACGAGCGTCGCCGTGCTCGCGCTCAGCCTGACCAACAACACCCTGCATCTCCACCCAGCGCGGGACCGTGCCGGGGCCGATCTCGAAGACCGGGGCGGACTCCAGATCGAGGTAGATGTCCTCGTCCGGCAGCTCGACTCTGTACCCGTCGAGCTTGGGGAAGCTGATCCTCAGGTGCTCACGGCCCTCGAGTGCAGCGACCTCCTGCACGGGTTTCGGTGGTTTGGGATCGACGGTCGGCTTGTCGGTGGGAAGGAACTGGAAGGGAATGCCGTACACGTTGGCGTACTCGGGTTCGAAGCGGCCCTCGTCGTTGGTCACGTACGAACGACGGCGCAGGCCACGGCCGACCACCTGCTCGCACAGCAGCTGGCTGTGGAAGGGCCGGATTCCGAGGATGTGAGTGACGGTATTGGCGTCCCACCCTTCCGTGAGCATCGAGACGCTCACTACGCAGCGCACGTGCTCGCCGAGCCGGCCCCTCTTGCCCACGGTGTTCATTACCTCGCGGAGTAGCTCTTCGTCGGTGATCTTCTCGACGTCCGCGCCAGGGTTGCGGAGCCGATACTCAGCCTTGAAGGCGGTGATCGCCGCGCCAGCGGCCGCCTTGAATTCGCCCTTCATCCCCTCACCCGACTCCAACTGCGCCGAGTCGATGAGGATCGTGCGTGGACGCGCCATAGGATTGCCGTCGACGATGTTGGTGAGCAGCTCCAACTCGCCGGGCTTGTGGGTGGTGGTGCCGTCGTCTGTAGCGGGCACACCGGCGATCCAGTCGTACACGAGCTTGCTGACCGTGGTGTTGGGGCAGACCACGATGAAGACCGGCGGAGTTTCACCGTGCGGCGCGAGGACGGTCTCCCAGTGCGCGAACGCCTTCGCATAGCTGCGGTGCAGGCTGCGCAGTGCGCCCTCCAGCTCCGGCGGAGGAATCCAGTCGTCGACTCGGTTCTTGGCCGCCCGCTTCGGGAGGTGCTGTCCGACGTGATCCCAGAGCCGCAGGAACGTGACGTGCTCATGCGCGGCGTCGTCGTCCACGGGGGTGCGGGGCACCTTGACGATGCCGGACTCGATCGCATCCATCAGCGAGAAGTCGCTGACGGTCCACGGAAAGATGTAGCCCTCGGCGTAGCCCGACCCGGCGAGATAGTACGGAGTGGCCGACAGGTCGAACACCTGCTTGATCCCGACGTGCTTCGCCACCTGCTGGAGGCCCTTGAACCAAACGCGCGCTTCCTCGTTGGCGTCCTTATCCTCGGCGCTGATCTTGTCTCCGCCCGCGGGAAGCGGACGGTCCTGGTAGCAGTGGTGCGCCTCGTCGTTGATCACCATGATCTGGCGCGCGTCGGCACCCACACCGCCCAGGTCGCGCAGGACCCTGCCGACCATCGCCTTCGGCGTCTCCTTGAACGCGTCCTCCTTCTTGAAGCCCTTGAGGAGGAGCCGCGTGTTCTTCGCGATCCCCTTGATCTCCTTGGCGTCCCGCAGCAGGAAGGCGTGGTAGTTCGTGATCACGAGGCGGGCGTGCTCCAAGCCGCCCTTGAGATCGCTCGGGACCAGCTCGCGTAGGTCGTAGTAGTTCTGTGGGTCCTCCGGCAGGAGTACTCGCAGCCGATCCTTGATCGTGATACCGGGGGCGACGACGAGGAAACGGTCGGTGAAGCGCGTATCCCTCGGCGACTGCACCTTGTTGAGCGTCTGCCAGGCGATCAGCATCGCCATCACGACGGTCTTGCCGGAGCCGGTCGCCATCTTCAACGCGAGGCGGGGCAGGCCGGCGTTATGCGCCTCGTTCTCGGGCTCGAGTCGCCCGCGCCAGTCCGCGTAGTCCGTCCCTCGCTTGCCCGCCACCTCGGTCAGGAAGATCGCGGTCTCTGCCGCCTCCCGCTGGCAGAACAGCACCCGGTTCTCGCGCTGCGCGTCCGCCCAGTGCTGAAGGAGCTTGCGGCTGATCGGCGTGACGCCTTGGTACTCGCCCCCTCGCCGCCACCGGGCGACGTCGCGTCGTATGTCGTTGATCAGTGTGTTCCGCTCGCGGCGTTCGCCGGTGAGATCGAAGTCAATCTCGCTCTGCATCGAGCCGTCGGCGCCTCGCTTGCCCTTCCGGGCGATCGCGATGGGGATGAACGACTCGCTCGGACGGCGGCCGTCGCGGATCGTTCCGGTCGGGCCCTGCGGTCCGATGTCGTAGTGGCGGTCGGGCTGCTCGTACGGCGAGTTCAGGATCGGGTTGTCGATGGCCTCACTCACCGGTTGCCTCCCGTGCGCGGTCGGCTACGCCAGACAGCCATCGCTCGGTCACGTGGATCTGCTCGCCTGCGAGGCCACCACCGCTGCCGGTGAACTGGTCGAGGGCGCTGATCGCGATCTCCCACGCGAGCAGCGTCGCAGCGAGCGCCTCGATCAGTGGGCGGCGCTCGGCCAGGATCTGGCGCGCTTCCGCTACCGCGCCGCGCCCGGTCGCGTCGACTAACCGGTCGAGCAGGTCCGCAGCGTGCTGCATGAGGGCCCGCAAGTGCCATGTCTGGGCGTTCACGTTGTTCGCGAACTGCTCGCTCATCAGGTGATAGCGGTCGTACTCCTCGTCCTCGTCGATCTCCATGGTGTGCGGGTCGACGGGGACCGGCCGCTCCGGCAACCGTGCCGATCGCTGTTCGGGCGGTGGAGGCGGTGGCTCGTCGGGGAACCGGACGCTGAGCAGTTCGACCAGCTCGTCGAGTGAACGGTCGGGAGCCTTGAGCGCGTCGACGATCGTCCCCAGACCCTGGGCGACGGCAGCGTAATTGACATCTGCGAGCTCGTCGTCCAACTCGAAGGTGGTCTCACTGACGATGTGGCTGTGGCACCGGATCTCATCCACCAGATCGTCGCGCAGCTCGTCACCTTTCTCACGCAGCGCGTCAAGCGCAGTCACGTGCAGCTCTTCGCTCAGCGCTTGGAACTCCGGCACTCGGCCCCCTTCGGGCTTCGGGTGATCGCTGAGGATAATGACGGCGGACTCACCGTGCGGGAGCGGGTCACCCGCCCGAGTGATGCGGTGGCGCCAATAGTGGCGATGATGGCGCTCCGCCTGAAGCAGTCGACATACGCCCGTCCGGGATCGCTGGTCGTTCCGCACCGCAGCTACGCGGCCGGGTGCAAGGACACGACGACCAGGGACCAACCACCAACCTTGCACCAGCACACCCTGAGCTGCGGCCACCCGATGCGTTGCTGGTTCTGCGCGCGCTCAGGGCCGCGCGGGCCGAGGAAGTGCTGATCGACCGCCTCCGGCGGGGCCTGGCGGCCCTTGGCTTACCGCGGCCTCACTCACGGAAAAGGGCGCTCCGCTTCGCTCCGCGTCACTGCGTGACGGCCTCCGGCCGCCCTTGACCGAGAGCCTCGGAGGCCGCGGTGGAACGCCTCGCGGCGGCGGGGAAAAGCGTCCCGCCACCCCAGAGGGACGGGCCACCAGGCCCACCGGCACCGGAGGCCACCATGACCGCACGACCCACGCCCGACACCGTCGAGCACCACGCAGGCACGGCACAGGCACGGTTGATCACGGCATCGGCCGTCGTGACCCACGTGGTGGTGCGCGCCGCCGGTGTCGTCCCCGCGCGGCTGGACCTCACCCACGTTGGCACCGCGGAGCAGCAGCTTGGGCTCACGCTCGGGTCGGTCCTGTTCTACGTGCGTACCGGTGTCACCGCGCGAGCGGTGGCAGAGGGCTGGTCCGGAGCAGCGGTTCTGGCGCGGTCGTTGGCGCCCGCTGTGGTTGCACGGCGGCCGTTGGTGGTCGGGCCGTCGACGGTGGCCGTCATGGTGCGTCTGGCCGGGATCCCGGACGTCCGCGCACAGGCCGAGCCCGCGCGGGCCGGCGGTGCGATACCGGCGATCGTGCGGGTGCAGGTCGGGCCGGTGACATGGGAGGTCTGCGACGCGACCGCATATGCCTCGCTGCTGCGGGCGTGGCGCCAGGCCGCTCGTCTGCTGGGTGACAACCCCACCGAGGACGAGTAGACGCTCCGATCTCACCAGGTGTGGATGGTTCGGGGCGGGCGCCGACGCGCCCGCCCCGAATCCGTCAGCATCACGGCCATGGAGATTTCATGGTCGGTCGGGATGCTTCCTTCGGGCGTTGAGAACGTGCAGACCGTCGCGGCCGGCGTCGAGACCAACAGAGCGGCCGCGGTCGACCAGGCAGTCGACGCTCTCGTTGGGGTCGCGGCGGATCACGGCCGGCAGGAGTACCGGCTGAGCGTGGCCGACACCCGCATGATCATCTTTCCCGGCCTGACCGTTGACGGCCACCTCGACGTGCAGGCGATGGAGGACACCCGATATCAACTGGAGCGCGACGAGGTCATGTGAGGCGAGCTGGACGGGGGCAGGCGCTCACTGCCCAGCAGTCCTGGATGCTTCAGCCCGACGGCACGCTCAGCCCCGCTTAGGGCGAACCTGAGTGCCACGTGTGGGCCCCGAGCACGAGCCCGACACGGAGTCTGCGGTGATTGACGTCTACCCCGCCACACACCTTGTCGGACTTGGCTAATGATGCGCTCGCGGTCAGGCGGTCGGCCATCTGCAGCTTGCGATGAGTCCTGAGAGCGGCCACGGTGCGGACGTTGAGTGGATCGTGCGGATGCCGGCTGCGGACTTTGGGATGTCCTCGTAGGCGACCCCTGCAGTGGTGATCCGCTGGCGCGCAGGCGATGGAGCCGGCCGTCGACGACATCTCCGGTCGACGATGCTCCTCGTTCTCGGATGCCCGCTCGCCGTTGTTCGCCGGGCACCGTGCCAAAATCGCCCGTATCGGACGCTACCTTTGTCGACGATGGGGGACACGCTGAACACGGACAGCCCGATCGATGCCGGTCGCGCCGCTCTGCAGGAGGGGCGACCGCGCTTCAGCTGCCCCTACAGCTTAAATGCCACGACGATGGAGGAGCGAGCGCAGGCTCTCGCTTGGGTGAGGGCCTGGAGCGATGCAAATCCTATTCCTTTCTGGGACGACGACGCAGACCCCGAGACGGACCCACCGATCGCCGGTAAGGGTTCGACGGCGTGGGCCCGGGCTCGAATGGCCGAGGAGTACGTCCGGAAGCGGTACGGCAGTGACGTCCAAGTGAGCGCCTCCTCCCAGCCCGGGGATCTTCTCGCATCTAGCCTGGTCATCGGACGCGGCCAGCGCGTCGTCTTTCTCGAGCGAACGGGTCGGGGAGGCTGGGGCTACACGGCCGACCCAGATGTCGCCCGCGCAGAAGACACATGGACCACTACGGCCGACACCATGACTGTCGCAATCGCCCGCGCGATCGCGCTGTTGGACGATCAAGCCTGAGCCTCCTGGTACCCGGGCAACGACGGCGGCCTGTCGCGCAGTACTGCCTCGGCCGTGGCGACGGTTTGCTCCCATTCCTGCACGAGGTATTCAGGCACGTCGCCGAACGCGCGATTGCTGTGCAGCACCCGGGAAGTGGCGCTGTAGATGTTCCCCGCCTGTCGGGCGACACCGTGCGCGTGGCCCCATCGGGCAGCGGGCGCGCGAGCGGAGAGAAGCATGAGTCTGCGGGCGATCCTGCTGTGCTGGTCCGGCCGAACTCCTGTTGCCTCCTCCACCAGCGTCGCAGCGAGTTCCTCGAGACGCCTGCGAATGATCAGCACTCGAATGCGGCGGTCGACTGAGGCACGCACGGGTCAAACACCGGTCCAGTCGTGCTCGGCCAACTCCTGGCAGGCAGCTTCCGCTGCGTCCACGGTCTCCTTAAGGTTGGCGTTCTCCGGCATTTGACCGTGGGCGCCCTTGTTCCAGAAGGTGAGGTATTTCCTTCGGCCAGTCTCCAACCGCGGGAGGTGCGTCTTACCCCCGGCAAGTGCCGTGACGTGCTCGATCCTCTGGCTCGTCTTGACTGCCTTCGCCAGTACTGCCAGCGCGGCGTCGACGTCGTCATGACGCTGGACGGCCCGGGTGATCACTGCTTGGCGGATGGCCCCGTCGACGGCAGCACGGCAGAGCCCCGCGACGACGGAGGCCAGGTCCTCGGCGTAACCCCAGCCGTCGTTATCGGCGCCCGCCTGGATGGTGCGCGCGTCGTCAAGCAGGCTCTTCCACAGCTGAGTGTGCGAAGTCCACGTGACCGTTCGCGTCGCAGCGTCCCGCTGCAGCTCGATGACGGTCATGTCGGGATGGCGGGCGCGCAAGTGCTCCTCGAGGCGAGGATCGTGGGTCAGTGCGATCACCTGGCGGGTCTCGGCGAGTCGGGCGAGCTCGCGTGCCAGCAGGTCGACGCGGGTGTCGTCGAGCGCGTGAACGGGGTCGTCGACGATCAGGAATCCGAAGGGCCCCGGTACGTCATGGACCATGAGGGGGGTCAGGAGCAGTGCGTTGCGCTGGCCGCTGCTGAGCATCCCAAGCGTCGCTTCGTGGCCGCCCATTGTCAGCTCGACCTTGACTCCTCGCTGCTGCTTGACGCCGCCCTGGTGCTGGATGGCGGGCAGCCTGATGTCCGCGTCCGGCAGCATCCGCGTGAGTGCCTCGTTGAGGCGAGCGGTCACTGCGTCCTGGCGGTCCTGCCGGATGCTGACTTGCAACTCGTTCAAGGTCTCCTGGGCCTTCTTCCAGATGCCGGCGTCCACCGCGTCCTCCGTCTTCCCGCGCACTGAGGTGGCGAATTCATGGACGACGGTGGCGAGCTCGGACCGCCAGCCCGCAGCCGTGTCCGAGGCTGCGCGCAGCTCGTCAAGCCACTGTCGATGGACGTCTGAGTCAAGTTGATCGAGGAGGTCGCTCGCGGCGGAATGAGCCACGGAGTGTGCGTGGCATCCCCGAGCGGTTGCCGCTCGGAAGTCTGCAGCCTTCTGGTCTGGGCCACCCGGAATGTCGGCATCGAAGAGCGGAGCTAACTCGGTCGCGGCCCAGTCGCGCAGTTCGATCACCGCCGCCGTGACCTCCTGAGCGCACGTGGTGCGCTCGCGAAGGCCCCCGGTGAGATCGCGGACGTGTTCACGCCAATCCGCGGTCGAACCGCACAGGGGACATGCAGCTGAATCGAGTGCCTCGACCTCGGTGACTTGCTCAAGATGGTGGAGCGCGGCAGCCATCCCCGGTCCATCGATCGTTGCTTCCGCAGCGGAGAGGCGCTTTTCCGCCGAGTGAAGGCGGGTGCGGATCGAAGCAATGCGCCTTTCATGGTCGGCGGCAACCTTCGTCCGGGTCTGCGGCTCCGTGATCGCCAGGCCGGCGTCGTGAAGCCATGCGTCGACGTCGACGGAGTCCTTGGCGTGGGGCCACGCCACCGGGTCTGGCCGAGCTGGGTGGTTGTCAGCGTGCTTGTAGCGGTCGGCGATCTGCTTCTCAGCTGCGAGGGCCTTCTTAGTCGCGGCGTCGAACGCCTTCTGCGCGGCCGTGGCTCGCTCCGCACGGGTCTCGACCGCGTCTCGAACTCGCTGCCACTCCGGCCCGAGTACGAGGAGCTCCTCGAGAAAGCTCTGCAACGCTTTGGTCTCGACGAGTCTGCTCTGGAGAGCGTCGTAGCTATACGACGCGCGGGCGTTGTCCAATGCGCTTCGCCACGCAGTCCCGAGCTCCACCTGTCTTGACTCGACGTCGTCGGACAGCAAGCCGACGACCTTCGGCGCTTCCGACTCACGCAGGAAGTCGACCTGGACGTCGAGGCGAGAGGCACCGCCAACGAGCGTGAGGTGAACCGATCCTGCCGCCGTGCCTTCGGTGAGCAACTCGGCGGCCCACAGCGTGTTCGTTACCTCCGTGGACGCGTCTCGATCGCCGCGGAGAGCGCAGTTGATGCTTCGGGCCAGGCTGGTTTTGCCCTGTCCGTTCAGGCCTCGGACGACCGTGATCCCCGGGACGGGGGTGAACTCAAGAGCGGGAGGATCCAGAGCGGCGATGCCGCCGATGCCCGATACCCGAATCTCTGCGATTCGCCAGGACTGCCCGTCAATCAGCCCTGCCGCCGCGTCGGCCTCGCCAGCCTCGGCAGCGCAGTCCTCCACGGCCCGTAGGAGACGCTTGCGTCCTTCCTGCTTGTCCGAGTCGTATCCGGCGGCAATCTCCTTGCTGACGAGGTCGTGAAGCTCAGCCAGCGTGACCTCGTTCAACGACTTCACGAGGGTACTTCCCAATGTGCTCGCACGGTGACTCACCGTAGTGCGATTCGTTTCCGAACTCTATCGGCGACACTCGGGCGTGTCGTCCGAAGTCTGGGTGCCCCCTGGATCAGGGAAGAATGTGACCCATGGCCTCGCCGATGACCGTGGTCAGTGAGCGGGAGCGCCTGTAGAGCGGAGGTAGTTCGATCGGTGGCCGATCCTGCAAGTGCAGGCGGCCGTCCGTGTCGAGGACGGCGACCGGATCGGCATCCCGGAGCAGCGTCCAGAAGCGGTAGGCGGGACGCCCGAAGAGATCGTCGGGCCGCTTGTCGCGGAGCGCCTCGACGACGCTCGGGAAGCGCAGGAGTTCCGGCCGATGATCGTTGGTTGCGTCCATACCGGACGAGTCGAGCTGCCCGTTGGGGGCGTCCCACTGGTGGCGGTCGTCCACCAGCGATGCCAGGATCCGGGCGATGAGCCGATACGTCAGGACTCGTGGTCCCGTCGGCGGGGCCTTGGCCGCGGGGGTGAGTCCGGCCGCCTTCTCTAGGGCGTGCACGAAGTCATGACCACCGCGGGCTGCGAACGCGCCGGCCCAGGTGATGGGCATGTAGCTTGCGGACCCGTGCACGTGAAGACTCCCTGCCCGGTTCAGGTCGATGAGGGTGTCCGTCCCGGCAGCCGTCCGCTGGATGAGACTGAGGCAGTCGTACTGCCCGCCGCCAGGGTGCGTCTCGATGAGCAGCAGCTTCGGGCTGCGCCGGACAATCTCGCTCGCGATCCACCACGACTGCGCCAGGACGAAGCGACGCGCCGGCTCCCAAGTCGGTTCCATCTTGCCTCAGCCGGCTGCGATCATCGCGGCTGCGGACGGCCAGATCCTGCTCGCTCGTTTTGCGAGGTGGATGCCGCGAGCGCGGATGCCGGCCTCGTCCCAGTCCTGACCGCCGTACTCAATCAGCAGGCGCTTGTTGAGATAGAGGACCGAGTGGTCGTTGAGCGCGGCCTGCTTCTTTTCCCACGGTCCGTTGGACTGGCTGGCATTGAGTTTGCCGGTAATCAACGTCAGGTTGCCAATGCTGTGTAGGAGACGGCTGCGTTGAGCCGTCGCTTCGCGTGCATCCTCGCCCGCTGGTGGCGCCCAGTGGGCGGGCCAGGCGCGCGGCAGGATGTGTTCGATCGTCAGTTTCTTCGACACCTCGCTCGACTCGGTGAACGAGGTTCGCAGAGACTCCTCGATGGCCTCCAGTACCATTCGGAGCCGCCCGAGTGTGAGCAGCCGGTAGAGCGGCAACTCGGTAAAGGCGGTTTGCAGTTGCCGGTCGTCGGGCCACTGGCGGGCGTCAGCCTCCTGGTCCGCCAGATACGTAACGACGGCATCGTTGTGTAGAACTGGATCGTCCTTCAATCGTCCGACGAGGTCGATAAAGACGCGGTTGTAGTCCTTTGTGGTGAGTCGGCAGACCATGCGCCGCACCAGGAAACTCTCAATCGCCGTCCATGCACGCACGCGGGCGCCGGGATCGATACCTGGCTGGGAGAACAGCCAGAGCAGCACAGGAGTCGCGACGCCGGCGTCGATCACCTTCCAGCGATAGAGGAAGCGCTCCAGGACCTTGTCAGTCGCCGGACTCTCCAACATCCGATAGCTCGCACCGACGTGGACGACGTCCGCAACGACGTTGGCGACCGACTCGTCGCCGTCCTTGACGTACTTCCGGAAGCGGTCGAACAGGTTCTGCGCCTGAACCTCAGACGCTGTCCGCATCACCAGCCAGTGGCCTAGGAAGGTGTCCAGGCGGGGTCGGTAGAGGCGACCCTGTCGGATGTCCTTCTGCCACCACGAGTCCTCCAGTCGAGACCAGTACTCGTCGTGGAGAGAGTCCGGATTCTGCCCGGCGGAGGTCGCTTCCTGCAGGATGTAGTTCTTGATCAAGTCGGACTCACGCAGTGGCGTGCCGCGGGCGTTCAAGGTCTCGAAGATGACGGTCGCATCGTCTGTGGTGGACAGGTCGATCACGACGAGCTGTAGCAGCGTGAACAAGGTTGTCTCGAGACCGTGGACGAGCCGCGTCCGCTCTTCGGAGCTGTCGGCAGCGGCTATCCACTCGCGGACTTGAAGCCGAAAGAACGCATGGGCTTGGGCCACTGCCGATCCCTCGAACGCCAGATCCTCATCACCGTTGCGCATTGCCGCACGAAAAGCCTCGCGGTCAAGCTGAGTCGGCCAGAGCTTGAACTCGTCGTCGCCTTCGACTTCTCGGTTCAGCACGAGGCGTCGGAGTCGCTTAGCCTCCTGGGCGAAGCCGTCCTCCTCGGTAACTTGCTGAGCGGCGTCCGCAAGGAGCTGCATCGTGGTCAGACGCTGTTGGCCGTCGATGACGTCCCGCGTCTCGAGTTCGGCGACTGCATTCGGACGCTGCTGAAGCACTACGGCGCCCATGAAGTGACGCTCAACCTGTTCCGCAGCTTTCGGTCCATCCTCTGCGATGTCGCCGCCCAACGAGTCCAGCACCTCGAGGTAGCGTTCGGCAGTGTTCCGTACGTCGTCCCAGAGAGGCTCCCACTGGTCTTCTTGATTCCAGACGTACGAGCGCTGGAACCTGGGCACGACATAGCGGACGTCCTTACTGAACAACTGCCTCAAGCTGAGTGTGTCCGCTTTCATCCCTGAACACTTCCGTTCTGCTTGTGACCGAGGTTGCGGGCTCGGCGGCTAAACTCCCGATGCGCGACGGTCATCGTGGCCTCGTGCTTCACGCTGATGAACGGAGGCTCGTGGCGGTCGAGGTCGCGGGGGCAGTGCCTCTCGTGCTCCTTGAGGACATTCTTCGGCACCTCACGGCCGTCCGCGTCGAACTGCATCACACGCTTGTACCTGACGAACACGCCGAACGTGGGTGCGATAGATCGCGCAGAGCTCCTCCACGGTGATTCCGGGCGTGACCGCGGACCAGTTCGGAGCCGCCGGGGCAGCGGAGCTTCCAGCCCCCGCCTACGCGTTCGCACGAGGAAACGACCCACTCCTCGCCCCACACCAGAACCGTGCCGCCGGCCGCGAACGCTGCGGTCACGGGCAACTCCCCCTTGCTGGATGTCCGGTTCCCCCGACACTAGTGCGCGAGCACGGTGGGCGAGCAGGTGGGTTCGCGGAACGCCACCTTGGACCAGGGCGTCTATGCCGACTCGGATTGCTCGGCAACGCTAGCCCTGCGCCCGCGGCTAGCGGTAACGAGACCGGCGTCTTTGAGTACTGCGATGGCCCTGCTCGCTGTTCCGGACGACACCTGATAGCGATCCTTAAGCTGTTCAACCGTCGGCAGGAGTTCGCCAACGCGGAGGGCGCCGCAGGTTATCGCGCCCCGGAGGTCGGCTGCGATCTGCTCGTATGGACTGGCGGAGTCGCGTGGTGGATAGGCTTCGGAGAGTGAGCTGGGTCCCTTGCCCAGGCCGATCGGCGGTGCTGGCATCCGGACGGTGAATGCACCGGCGGCCTTCTGATCGGATTCTGAGACCCAGGCCGAGTAGACGCGCAACGTCGTCGATCCGCCGCCGCCGTGGCCGAGGCGGCCGGCGACCGTGCGCACGTCCACGCCGGCCGAGATGAGTTCCGTTGCGGAGTAGTGGCGGAGTTGGTGGATGTGCATGTCCCAGCCGAGGCGGGCGCACATGCGCGAATACCGCTGCGTGATCGACGACGGGCGGAGCCACGTCGTGTGGTCGGGCGCGGCTGAGAACACGCGGCCGTCCGGCGGGATAGTCAGACCGAGCGATCTGGCTATCACTTCGCACTGCTGGCGGTAGGCGCGCAGCAGCATGACCGTGTTCTCGTCGAGGGTGATGCGCCGCTGCTGGTGGGTCTTGGTGTTCTTCTCCCACGTCTGCTTGCCGTTCTGGCCGATGCTGGTCTTGATGGTGACGACGGAGTTGTCCAGGTCGACCAGGCTCCAGCGCAGGGCGCAGAGCTCGCCCCGCCGCGCCCCGGTCGTCATCGCGAGCCAGATCATCACGCCCCATGCGACATCCGAGAACGCGGAGTTGAGGATCGCAGCGGCCTGCTCCGCGGACGGAGGCTGCGGGTCGTGCTTCACGCCGCGGGGCGGCTCGGCTTGCTCCAGCGGGTTGACACCAATCCAGTGCCAACGCACGGCGCGCTTGAGCGCTCCGCTCAGGCAGAAGTGCACTTGCCGGACTGACGACGCCGCGAGCGGTCGGCAACTGTGCGGCCGGCACTTCGCATCGCAGGTGTGCTCGCTGGCCGTGCGGTGCTCGACGAACGGCCGGCCGTCGCAGTGAGCGCGGCAGCGGCGGAGGATCGCGTAGAACGAGTCCAGCGTCTCGCCGTCGAGCTTGCCGACCTGGAGGTGCCCGAGCAGTGGGCGCACGTGGTTGCGGATGTACCCCTCGTAGCCGGCCCGGGTGGTCACGTCGACGTCGAGCAGGTCGAGGTACCGGTCCATGAGCTGATCTACGGTGACCTTGGAGCGGGGGCTCCGGCGCTCGTCGACCTGGCTCTGCATCCGCGTGCGGGCCTTCTCCGCGAGCTTGGCCGCATCCTTGCCGGCTGGGATGACCTCAGTGAGGTAGTGCCGCTTGCCGGAGATCGGATCGATGCCCGCGTAGACGCGCACGCGCAGCGATCCGCTGGGCAGCGTCTCGATCTCGCCCCGCTGTCGCCGTCTCCGCGTGGAGCCAGAAGGCGTCATGCTGGGAGGTTACCAGGGGTTTCGCTCCACGTATGGCTCCATGCGGAGCCTCCTGCCTTGCTGGTCAACGCTCTGACCTGGTGCCCCCGGCAGGATTCGAACCTGCGACACACGGTTTAGGAAACCGATGCTCTATCCCCTGAGCTACGAGGGCGTGCGGGTCGATCCTAGCTGCGTGGTGGGGGTGTCCCACCTCGGCCCGTGCGCTGTTCGTGAGCCGCGGGCCCTGGCTGGTCCGTGATAGGTCCGCGGTCTCGTGGTTCGCGGTCCTACCGCAGGTCGGACCCTCGGTGGTGATCTCCTCGCGGCGCGGGTGGAACCCTGCCGGGTCGAGGGGCGGGGAGCAAGGTACTCGGTCCCGCCTTGTTCCCCGCCCCTCGGGCCGGTAGCCCTCGGGCGTGCCGTGAGGAGATCACCACCCCGCCGCACTCCCGTGATCTCCGAGCGGTGTCGGGTTCGGGCGGAGCCCGGCCGCCGGAGGCTCGTAACGATCACCAGCTTGGACAATCAGCGTGATGCCGCGTGGTCAGGTGCCTCGTGTGGGCGGGTATGAAGAGCAACATTTCTCCGGCTGTCGGGACTGGATACGCTCAGGCACAGAGACGCCATGGACCCTGTTCAGACCTGTCGACTTCAATACCCGTACCATTCAGTAATGGGCAGAGCGCGTAAGGCGAGGCGACGTAGCAAGTCAACCGAGTTTAGTCGTACTAATACGACAGCCGCACATCGTGATCTACCCGGCGCAGCGCCGGCGGTAGTGGAGTCGGCGTGCTCGGGCTTGGTGGGCTCGTCGCCAGGTTGACCAGCTCAGATAGTCGATCAGGCGTCGTGCGGGTCT
>Ga0209930_1000955_pt1 | contig 53024 bp, 45 predicted proteins | sample ThiBiot_500_biof_2_FD_183948 | JGI IMG/M metagenome (GOLD analysis project Ga0209930, IMG submission 183948) | Wastewater bioreactor microbial communities from Cape Town, South Africa - Thiocy_cont_500_biof (SPAdes) | ecosystem: Engineered > Bioreactor > Thiocyanate-remediating >...
GTGCTAATCTTCGTTCATAGAATCCAGGAGAATCTAAAATTATTTCATTTCGTTTTAATTTAAAAAAAGTTTTCGAAAACAACATACATCTTGTGACATCAAAAGTCATAGTATTAAAAGAAATCTTTTTTCAAAGATTTTAACAAGTTCTGTTTCATAAAAGTCCCTCCAGTCTTGAAATTTCAAAGTAAGATGTTCTAACTGTCCACGTCCTTCTTCATTGGCCAACATCAATGTTTCAAGTAATCCATCTCCATTTCCAACTAGTGATATCCATTTACTTGTCATAATTGTCAGACGTCGTAATCGATTCACCGAATCTTTTGTAAAACATTTAATCAAGTCGCAAATACCAACTGGTGATGAGTCAAGACAATTAAATTTCGAGCGAACATGATTTTGATCATCGATATAGGCAAGAAATGTTCGATATGAAATAGAACCTGATGTTAAATCAAATGATTGAGAAGATGAAACATCGTCCAACAATTGATTAATACGAGTATTCAAATTGAAAAAAGCCAAACAAAGATCAACACCCTCAAAACAGTTCGTTAGGCAAATCATCTAGTCGTGAAATTGTCATTATTGAAAGAAACTCAGTTTATACAACATGCTTAATATGAACGAAAATGACGAACGTTTGTTCATTCTTTATCTGCTAAAACGTCAACTTATTTAAGATTGTTATCCAATACAAATTAACAATTAAGTCATCCATTCATTCATTCTCTGCCTATGAGTATGAGTAAAATATATGATTAAATTTATTGAAGCAGCAAAAAAGCAATTCAAATAACATAAGAAACCTTTTCATTTGTAAACGTAATATATGATGACTAACGAACGAACGTGTCCTCGTAAAGTTCAGTTCAAAGTGTTGCTAAGTTGAGAACGATAGACCAGTGACATCTAGTGAGTATTTACTATTGAATATGTCCAATCCAGATAGATTTATTGTATCCATAATTTGTTTTCTTGTCGTCATCGTCGTTGGTGTAGTATCATATTTGTCTGACTTTTTTTGTGTCAAGGACTATTGAACAGTAGATTTAACAAAAAATCATGCCGGAAAATTTGACATTTTTTGTTCCGTATCATACTGGATATGCTCATGCTGAATTAATTCAATCATTTGCATCATTTACCGATGTTCATTTGTTCATTTACAAATGGAATCCAGCTCGTGAACGTGTGAAAGACTATTTTTCTAATTTCAAACAAATTCATTTACATGATTTCAGTATTGACACCATTCTCGATCAAATTACTCAACAAAATCATCGTAAAATTGTTTTTCTTCTAACAGCATCAACAAATTATTTATTTGGACAAATTCAATTACGTCTATTTCGTATACTTCAGCAATACATTCCATCAATAATCGATGTTTATCCTGTTGGGCATTGCATGTATGGTTGTCAAAGTTGTGCTTACGCATACACTCACTGTTTACCAATAACATTTACCAATTATATTCAACATAAAGATGAAAACCTTGTTCTCGAACAAGATTTCGAGATTCTCATTTGTCCAAGTTATTCATTTCAAGGTTCACCATTTAGTTTGATGTCAAATCTTGAAATTATCGAGTATTTATTAACATTAGAACATTCACATGCGATTAAATTACATCCATTAGCATATGAATATAAAGAAAATGCTCATCATCCATTTCTCTCGTTGACTAACTTAGAAAAAGAACATGTCGAACGAATTTGTCAATCGAAAAATCTTCTTCAAAGTAAACAAACGAATACATTGAAATTAATTGAACACGCTCGTATCATTATTTGTGATTCGAATTCATCGATTCCATTCGAAACACTCTATTTCGACGATAAAAAATTCGTATTTGTCTACGAAACGAGTCATGATTACGATGAACAAGATGATCGAGGAAGATTTTTTCATAAATTTCAAACTGTTGAACAACTAAAAGAACTTATTGACAAATATTATCAACAAGAATTAGATTGTCGAACTGAAGATAGTCATGAATTTTTCTTAGAAAAATATAACGAACCCGATGGAACAGAAATCGAACAATTGGCAACTGTACGTGAATGGTTAACTGACGATCGAGAAGAGATTTCATTTGATAAGAATGAAATAAAACAAACTATTCAAGATGAATTTCAATCGAGTTTATCACCGATGGTTTTGTATACGCTAGGTGATCATACGATGACAGAAATCGTACAACTCTATTTTAGTGATGAAAATCGTGTTTTTGATTCTATGCAAGAGAACGCTAATGAGCTTTGAAAAGAACGATTTTGTTATGTTTTTATTTTTGTTTTTCAGATGATTTTTCTGCATGGCATCGTCTAGCGAAAATGATGATGAGACGATCTTCTATGATGCAAATAACACATGGACAGAGACTGATCTAACAATGTAAGTAGGAAAACAATTGAATAGACTGATGAATAAAGTTCTATTTCTAATGGAGCAGAAGAAAAAGCCAAAACTATTTACTGTAGTAAGTAGAAAAAAATAACAGACGCCATTGCTAAATCTACGTACGAATAATAAACGAGATCGATGTACTTTTATTCTCAAAAAAATTTAATTAACGAACCAAGTATTGGCATATGTCTAACGGCTTGTCATTTTCTCTTTCTTTTTTTTTGTTTTCTCATTAATACGACGGGTATCGGGTACAGACAACATGTCAAATGTCAGATAATTTCTCTAGCTTGAATATTTGTTTATTTGTTTTCGTTTTTCTTTCGATATTAGACCGCGATATCAAGATGCTCGATGGATATTTTTGTCATCGAGTGATTCATTAAGAAAATCGGTAGGCGAAATAAAATCTAATGATTTTCTTCTTCTTCTCTCAACTGATTTGATTAGGAGCATTCATGTACAATTCAATTAACCGACTCTCAAATCAATGATCTAGCACGACGAGAAAAACTTCAACGCCTACGTGCACAAGAAGATGATTTCGTCACGCCAATAACATCAACACCATTTCCATCGAATTCAATTCATTCGCCAGTAACATCACCGTCGAATCAACATGACGAACAATTAGAATTCGAACAGAATCTATCAGCAGCACCTGACCTACTTAAAGATCACATTGACAGCGAGCATGTTCGCATATCTAAAAAGGTCTGACACATAATATAAATTAATCAAATCAAATATTTGTTTTTTATCACGAGAATTATTTGCCGAGTAAAGTTTAGAGTATATTGCAGAGAAGAAAAAAAACTAATAATAATTAGACTAATTGTTTTCCGTTCTATCGTTTGCCATCTGTTCCTTTCGGTTTCACCAGTCGACGTCAATTATTGTCGTTATCGCGCGCCCCGCACATAGACAAACTCGACAGCTTTTTCTTTCTCATTCGCAAAAAAAAGTTTCCATTCAATTAGTATCATGTCTATTTCGTTAGATTTCCGCTCCAGCATCGGGCAAAGCAACGCTAGTTAATTCTTCGCCAATATCTGTCCCTTATCAACAACAACGTTCACTACAATATCCGACATTACCTGCATCAGCAACCTCCAATCGACATACAGCAGCCGGATTCTACACGAAAATAACAAATTTCGCTGCGATCAGCGAACCAAGTATCGTCGATATTAATTTAAGTGATCAGATAACTAAATTCGGCGATCTATCTTTGAAATTAAACGAACAAGAGCATATTCATAATCATGACAATGGAAAATATGTCCCGTTAATCGATGCTAATCCAATGACCCAGACGATTTTAGAACGTGTTCATGGCAGTGGAAGTATGATGACATTACGGCAGAATTCAGTTTTAACAAGCAATAATCTACGGAGAAATTCATCAGAGAATAGTAATCATAGTTTTCATGGAATAACCAATTTGGAAAGTAGTCTGACACGTCAACGACGTCAATCGAATGATGTCGAAGAAGAAGACGAGGAAGATGATGACGATGACGATGTTGAATCGACATCATCCGAATCATCGAGTACCAAATCAAGTCACACAATAGCTGTGTCGTCGTCGTCGTCGTCAACAACGAACAAATCGGCGAGAGCTGCCTTACGTGCAGCATCGTTCTTGTTCCATGGAGGCAAACGACAATTAACTCGACTTGTAAATCGAAGTTTTCTACGGAAAACAGGCAAAAAAGTCATATCCGGTCATCATGACATTGCCGATATCGATGAAGAAGAAGAAGATGCCGAAAAATTACTGATCAATGACGGTTCAAATGGCGATTTGAAATATAAAACATCGAGAAATTTCAAAGAACAACCACAATTCGATAAAACTCAATTGTTACAAACGATTGTCAACGCGCATACAGGACCCATTTGGTGTATGCGGTTTTCTCCCGATGGTCATCTGTTAGCGACAGGTGGTCAAGATAGTCTTCTTAAAATTTGGGTTCTTCGAGCAGCTCAACCTCATTTCAATGATTTTTCTCGTATTACAGCAAATCAATCAAAACAACAGAATGAAATTCTAACCAAACGATTTCATGAATTTCATCAAACAATCTCATCGGAATCGATCCCATCGACTGTAAATAACAAATTCGGTCTCAACGAACAACAAGCTCCACTCTATCCACGGCCATTTTGCGTTCTCATCGGTCATCAAGCTCCTGTTCTCGATGTTGCCTGGTCGAAATCGTTGTTCATACTCTCATCATCAATGGATAAAACCGTTCGATTGTGGCATATCAGTCGATTGGAATGTCTCTGCTTTTTTCGACATGTTGATTTCGTTTCTGCCATTGCTTTTCATCCGCGTGACGATCGATATTTTGTCTCCGCGAGTCTCGACGGGTAAAACAAACGAATTCGAAAAGAAAAACTGAAATCTCCGAATTTTTAGACATGTTCGACTTTGGAATATTCCTGATAAACGTGTTGTCTATTGGACATTAATACCACCTCAAGCGTCATCGCAAATAACAGCTGCTCAAGCCAATCTCATAACTGCTGTCAATTTCTGTGACGACGGCCGAAAAGTGACCGTCGGTACATTTGACGGTCGATTTTTGATTTATACTGATTCGTTACAATATGATGTAAAGACAAAAGCAAAACTTTTTTTCAGTTGTCTCTTTGCTTTTTTTTGTAGACCGTGATGAATATTGGTGATAAAGATGGTAGTCGAAGCCATCGATCGAGAAAGAAATGTCGAAAGCCATATAAAATCACCGGTATCGAATCGATGAATACCAATAACTCAAAAGTATGGCTTCATAAAATCGAAAAGAATCGATTCACTGTATGAATTTCGTCTTTCTTTTTCGAATTAAGGTGTTAATTACATCGAACGATTCTCGGATACGTTTGTACGATATTCGTACGAAAGAAATCGAACGTAAATATCGTGGTTATTCGAATCAATCGAGTCAAATTCGTTCATCATTCAGTCACGATGATAAATACATCATTAGGTATGCGAGCGAAAGAAATATTCAAATAAAACTCATTGAATTATCTCTAGTGGAAGCGAAGATAGTTGGTTTTATATTTGGAAAACCGAACCGGGTAGTGCGAGTAATTTCAATGGAACGAATTCGAAATTAACACGAAAACAACGAAGACATTTCGATCGTGCTTTCGAACGTATTCGAGGTAATTGTCAATTCTCGTATTTAAAACAAAAAAAGAAACTTCAATTGAATCTGTTCGTTTTTCAGTGCATAATACCATGGTGACATCAGCCATATTTGCACCGAATCCATCGTTAATTATGGATCATCTTTATTCATCGAATTTATCCTTATCTAGTGACAGTTCATCTATATCTAATCGTTCGCAAAATTCAACTACAACATCAATAGGAAATTCTACTCATAATCGATCACGATTAATATGTGTACATTCAATATCTAGTCCAATGGATCCTTCGACAACAATGAATACATCAGGACCGACTTATGTTATGGTTACTGCTGATTCGAAAGGACAATTGAAATTATTAGTCAATCGATATCACCGTTAAATACAAAACTAAAGCAGTTTTTCTTTTGGTCTTCTCAAATGTGATAATTTTTAAGATAAAATCCTCTATATATTCTTCTTGAATTATCTATCTATTTAAATTATTTTAAAAACAGTGATATATATATATACAGAAAAAGACATTGCTCGCTCTTATTTCATTAAACACGTATATCTTGTTCAAAACAAATTATGATAACTCCTAAACAAATCAACTCTCCAACATTCGATTAATCATATAATGGAACCTGACAAGATAGAAAATCGAACATGTCTTTCAAATAACTTTATATTTCATATTATCTCACTTTCTTTTTATTTAATATTGCTTGCAACAAAAAAAAGAGAAAAACACACACACATATATATATCTACATATACATGTCTGACTGGATAAATAAATATCTATATACGTATGCATATTATCTTTTGTTTTTTTTCTTCTTCTAGAGAAATATCCTTTTTTGACAAAAGCTCGTACTGATATGACATTTTTTGTAAATGTACTTCGAAAAGAAAAGAATATGGATTGTCTCATAGATCCAATTCCGCTCATTTTCTAATTATCGATAGATAAAATGTGTCTGTCTGTTTGTATGTATGTATGTATGCATGTATGTGTATACACTTTTGTTTAAAAGAAACCTCTATTTTTAAGCGTTCTCTGCAGTGTTGATTGTTTGTTCGTTTACACCCACTAGGAAAAAAAACTTATTTTTTTATCGTCATATGTGCACCCGTAGACTTTATATTCTTTTGATAGGTTCGATAAAAACACAAACACACGCACACAATCAAGTATTAGTTCGCCACAACTAAATAAAATGAGAAATCAGAAAAAGAGAAAGAGAGAGAGAGGAAGAAAAACATTTTCAACTTGTTATATTTGGGGGCAACAATATTTTTGTTATTGAATCGCATCATTAGAAGTTAATAGCAGAAGTTAATCGCCATTTATATTTTGTCAGTGTCATACGTATAAAAATCGCGAGAACTCAGAAAAAACAACACAATTAAAGGCGGACACGATGGAGAACGAGTTCTCACGAGTTTTTTTTTGTCATGATAAAAAAGCGTCGATTGCATCTATCCTATTATTATCATGTCAATGCATCCTTAATGTAAAACATCTGTTAACTGATTATTTCCGAGTTTATAATCTCACATTAATTCAAGATAGAATAACATGGCTCATCATGTGTATCGCATAGCGTTAGTCTCAAGATGTAGACGTTTCATGTTGTGTTTTTCTTTTCGGGTGTAGTATCCATTAAATGAAGACGACAGGTGGTTGCAGCTGATCTTTTTTTTCTTGTTTTCTTTCTCTCTTTATTCGATTTCTGATCCATATGATACCACTAAGATTAGTGACAATACTGATTGGTTTTTCTTTTCGATATTTTCATTTATATACATATGTATTAACTTTGAAATGAAAAGAAAATGGAAGGTAGAAAACAAAGAACAAAGAACAAAAAAAGGATAAAATTTGGTGTATTATCAAGATTGTCGTTTACGATTGACGTCATTGCATATATACACACATACATTTTTCTTTGTTCTGAAGTTACTCGAGGTCTATATTATAGTGTACGTGTATGTGTATATATATTATATATATATATATTTGAAAATGAGAATAAAAAAACGACGATATATTTAATACAAACGCAAAGCGAGAAACAAAGAGAAAAGAGCGCGTAAAAACGATGGTCTACTCATTCATTTAAACGACAAATACAAATAAAAGTAGTATCATGATTGAAGAGCATATGTATGTATGTGTGCAAACTATCCTGTTGAGATGAGAAACGAGTAGGAAAGTCGAAGTAGACGTGTAGATGATGAAGGAGAAAAGAAGGAGAAGAAGAGAAAAGTCTATGATTGGACCGGTATGATGTTGCTATGTGTCAAACGAACAAGGGCTATAGTATGTACGTACGTCATCAACAGTAACATCGATTCCTCTCTTTCTTTCTTTTTTCTTTCTTTTTTTTTGCTTCTTTTTTTCTTCTTCTTCGTCTTCGTACTTGCTCTCTTGCTCGCATCGTTTTTCCTTTATATTGCTTGCCCTGTTATATATTCAACTGTACGAAGAGTAACAGCATTGAGAGGGAAAAAAAGAAGAAACAGACGTAACAGCGACGGCAGAGTTGCCCAAGTATCTATCATCACATCATCATCATCATCGTCGTCGTCGTCACTAATATTTTTTCCATAAACTAGCAATCGGAAAGAAGATATTTTCCTTCAATATACAGTCTTCTTCTTCTCTTCTTCTTTTTTTTGTTATCCTACTTCGTTGATAAATAATATTCGGTACATATCGTAGGAATTTACCGATCGATTTCTTTTTATTCTCTACATCAACAACTAATTATCCTACACCTGACAGTCTTGTATCTTGATCCTTCCTTGGCCTTGACCATATGCCAATCAATTTCTTCCGCAAACTATCTTTTCTAACTAACTAGGAAATTATACGAGACCTATATCATTTCTCTCGAAAGTCAACTTTATACGTACATGTCAAAGTTACGAAAATGTATTTATTTAGATAATAAAAAACTTCAAACTCCAAATAAACAAAATCGTGTTATGATCAATCACAATATTGATTTAGTTTTCGTCAATAGACGACGATAATGATCGGCGAAAAATCTTTTACGAATCAATCAAATATCCGATTCTTATTTGTGACAGCTAATACAGGCACAGTATTTGAACAGGTACGTCAATCGAAATTTTCTTTTCTATATTTAGACATATTTTTCTTTCTTTTTTTTTCGTTACGTTAGCCCGATTTAATAACTGCATGGGTGAACGAATTTGCCGATGTAAGTGATATCATTTATCATTAACATAAAGCGAAGAACAGTTAAAGAGAGAGAAAGGGAAAGACGAAGAAAAAAAAAGAGACAAATGCTGTCATCATTATTTATTGAAAGTACTCGAAAGAAAAGAAAAGAATATAAAATGATAAACAAAGTTGCAGAATAATTGATTGTGTAGATGAAGCTATTTGTTATTTTTAATAATCAAACAAATGATAGAGTTTTATGTTGACGTATTATTTTTATGGACGTGAATAAAGAGAAAGAACGAACGAACGAACGAATGATCCGATAGATTTACTTAATCAAATTATTATCTTGAGACTCTTTGTCTTTTGATATGTTTATTCTAGCTTGTTCGTCAACAACCATCCGATTTTATAGGATTACATTTCCAAGAAGTCGGCGGAAAAGATTATGAAAGATTTATGCATATTCTCGATCCATTCATTAAGTAAGATAAATAAATAATGAATCGATTAATTAACTAACTGAAATTTATACAATGATGGTAATTTTATTTTTCATAGAACCATCCTTCAAATACCTGAGATAGCGACAGATTTTACTCAATATCGTTTGTATTTCGATTCGGATTTTACATCTCAGGAAACATTCACAGTAAATTCAAAAAAGAAAATAATTGAATTCATAGTTTTATCTATGATAAAAGGCTCTTGGCTCAGCTTATTTTATTCGTCATAATATTCCTATTGAACAATGGAATTTTACAAGTAAAATTTCGAAATAATCTTCCTATGGAAAAACATTTTGGTTTTTTATTCAAAATCTTTAGCTTCATCATTCGAAACTGTTGCTAATCGTCAGATTTTTACTGGGAACCTGATCAATGCTCAAACACTTCGCAAAGAAAAATTCCCAAGAGAATTCTTTTCTGAAGTAGAATTATTCGTGTTCGTCAAATGAACTTTTCGACAATGAATTTTAGGCGAAATGGTCTCGAAAAGGTTTTACACAAACACGTTGGTCAATAGATGGCTTGTAAACTCGATTTGTTTCTCTCTCTCTCAATAATTCTTTTCTTTCGATTAGCACTTTTGACGTGGTCAATGTACATCTCTTCCATGACGCATCAAATCTCATAGCTGTTGAACAGAGTCCATCTATATACAGTAGTTTTCGCAAAAATGCTCTCGAACATACTCTTCGAAGGTATCAAAACAAAAAAATGTTTGATTGAAGTCAAATTTTTGTTTTAGTTTACCTCTTGATCCTTCAGAAACATCTGTACCATATGTTATATTTGGAGATTTTAATTTTCGACTTGATACAAATCGTTTACTTCAAGTAGATTGATTAGTTTTGCTTCTTTTTTTTTATTTATGATTGTAATTATTTCGATTAGAATATTATTGAAGAGCGAAATGCTTCAATCGATCGAATTCAAAAGCCGGATAGTGATGAAGTTTCTCGAATTATATTAACAGCAGATGAAAATCAAACGAAATTAATTATCGAAAAGAAAGAATTTGACTTTCATGATGATCATGATACATATTTTATCGATAATGTTCAAAAGGTTCCTTGAAAAAACGGAAAAATTTTCACTAGAAAAATATGCATATTCTGTTTCTTTTCAGTGTCAAACATTTGATTTTGAATTGACACCATTTATTGATCAATTATTTGAATATGAAAAAACATTTCCACCAAGGTAAATCTCATTGAAAATATCTTGAGTCGTGTCAAAAATAGTTTTCTTTTCTAGTTATCCATACAGTGAAGAACGCGATGTAGCTCGTTCGTATTTACGTGCCCGTTGTCCTGCTTGGTGTGATCGAATATTTCTTAGTCATTCATTTAATAATTTCATTCGTACAGAGGTTAAACAAAAGCAAATGTTCAATTCATTTTTCTTATTTATTTATCCATTTGATAGATCAATCAACCAAGATATAATCTAATCGGACAAAATATCTGTATGGGCGATCACAAAGTAAAAGATTTGCGATTGACGATGTCATTTTCGAAAAAATGTTTTGTTTCTTCTTTTTTCTAGCCAGTTTATTTAGCATTAACAGTCCATTCGATTCCAGGTTTGTTTTCGTTGTTAAAATGTCTAACTGTTGTATCTACTTATCCTTGTTCATCATTAGCGGTTGCCTCTAACTGTGACGATCAGACAGCTTTATCTAATCTAAGTACATGTGATGATTTAATTAATTCATTGCCTAAGAATTCTGATAATCAAAACGAATCACTTGTCACTGTTGCGAGAGAAAATTCATCGAATATAATTTTAAATGAAACCCCGTTATTAACTAATGATTTCAATCTATTTAATATACATGATTATGCGATATTTGTTCAATCGAATATTTTACAGCCAACTTGGTTATCTCAATTTCAACCACGACCAGTCAAAAGTCCACATAACAGCAATAAACTTTGGGCCAAAGTTCGAGCTGTGACGTACTTAACCAGATTAGTTCATCGGCCAGGCTCGTGGTATTCCGATGATCAAACAGAAATCTCACCTGCAGATGATGATAGATCACTACCAGATACAGACGAAGGAAACAATCTACCAACTATTGAATTCGATTATTCGAATGAACATAGTAGAAGAAATGATCTTGCTATACCATTGCGTCGATCATTTAGTTCAATTAATTATAGTAAAAACATTGAAATACCATCACCAACATTACCTCGAAGTCGTTCGACGACACTCATCAATACCCCTGAGAATTTATTAGATTCTCCATTGAGTGATTTACCATCACCATCATCAACAACAACAACAACTCCAACACCGACATCGACATCACAAACATCTTCACGTGTCTATCGTTTTCTTCATTGTATTCTACTATGAATAACTAACATTCTCAATTACTAACTTATGGATATGTGATGTGTAAGTATAACAATCGAACAGCTCACACACACCCGTTCGAGCTTCTCTAAAAGAACGAACGGTTCTTCATCACAAATTGCTTGCTCCTTTCTCTTCGAACAGTGACTGGTTGATTTCGGAATATTTCTTTTCTTGATTTTTGCTTGTTGCTTTGACGATTTTTCATTTTGACAAATCACATCATATTGAAATAAAAGCAGAAACTCGCAAATCGATTCTGTTATTTTCTATTATCTTGCATGTTGAATTGATCTTTGCTTTTCTTCGAAAATTCTCTTTGCGCATGTTCGAGCGCCTGTTTAAGAGAACGATGTTTGCCGGGAACTATCTTCTCAATCTTTCTATTGTTCTAGACAAAATGCTATGATAACGAATGTTTTCTCTAGTCAAAGATTTTCTTTTCTAACAGGGTAAATACCAACTAACACATTTTTTCCCTTTGCATTGTCCGATTGTTGTTTGTATTGTCTTGATTATTCTCGTATTTATCACTATAATCAATATTGCACAATTTTTTCTTGTACGGGAATGTCGGTAGTTTCATTTATCTCTCTCTCTTTCTCTACATATAGTATTGTTTAGTATTTTATAATTTTTGTAGAATTAGTAAATAATATGTTCGTAGAAATGAATTGTGTTATATTTTAGGTGCAAATGACAATACAAGTCAAGTCAAAAATGTCAATTTTGATGTTCATATAAATCCAAGAAAAGTAGCTTCTATATCAACGAATACAAATGATCATCGAACAGTACGTGCTTGTCACATATTTCATTCGAATATAAAACGAACAATAACACGACAGATGCGTGAAACACCGGTGTAGTCTTTATTTTCGTCTTTTTTCTCATTTTAACAAAAATCGTCTCTCTCTCTCTCTCTTCATTTTCTGTAAATTACAATCTCTTTCATTTTCTTTTTCTTTTTGTCTTGCCTTTCTTTCATATATATATACATAAATATAAATATTTTCTCCCCCCTCTCTTTCTTCTCCTAGTCTTATCATTTTTTTTCAACAAAAGTGAACTCTTTTTCATATCGTTTTACTTTTTTCTTCTCTCTTTTGTTTGTGTGTGTGTGTGAATGTTTACAACAATAATAAGCAGACAACGAGACAATATTATATAATTATGTGTACTTGTACTTTCGAATAACATCAATGAACATATATGATATTTCAAAAAAAATTAATAAAACAAGATGTTTTTTTTCTAGTTTTTAATAAAGAATATTAGATCACGACGTTTTACCGTTTTATTAGTGTAGGAGGAATTATGATTAAAAGTTTGTCTAGTATGCTTATTTGCCTTTATATACAACTAAATTAAATCCTTAATGAATGTCATTTGAATAGAATAAAGAAATAAGTGTTTTTGTATTGAGTAGTCTCCTTCGAACTGCAGTCGTGTCAAATTTGATTACAAACGAATGTGCTGAAATTTTGACAGAATGTCGTCTGAAGTCAATGTACGATTGATACACATCAATTAGTTCGTTGAGTTGAGTTAAGTTCTATGTTTATATTTAACGTATGATTGATTAAGGAAATATATTTTTCTTTTGAGAAACAATATTTCCGTTGAAACCTGTTTATCTATAAATAGATTTCCGGTTGAATTCAAGTTAAAATTGGATCTGAAATTTTATTTATCTCAAAGACAGTACATGAAAAGATAATTGAGATGAGAGTAGATACGGTAGATACACATAATTATTAAGCAAAAAAAGACAATAACAAATGAACTCCTTCGTTTTATTTCATTCAAGAGAAAATCATGACGATAAAATCGAAGCATACAATTTGATCGATAACATTGTTGTGCAAGATGAAAGATTTATTTGAATGGATTATCACCTAGTCCGACAGCCTTGCGACGTGTAACTAAAACAATCGAAAATTAAATTCGATTGTGAATCAAAACAAAAAAGGTCTTACCTATTTTTTCATATTCAGTACTGTCCGTACTTTCGTCGTCATTGAAAAGAAACTGTTCGAGCTCTTGAATTCTTCTATTGATTTCTTTTCGTTGATTGTATAGCATTTGTAATTGTCGTGCATCTCGTAGGTAATCGAGAGCTTCTTCTTGTAGAGCATTTTCCGAGGGCTAGAAAATGTCAAAGTGTATTCATGATTATTGTAAAATGAAAATCATTTTTAATCGCACATACTCGTCCACAGACATTAAGAATAAATGTCAATGATAATACAAAGATGAATGCGAATGATAATACTTTCATTGCTTTTTAATTGATAAATTATGGAAATAATCTGAAACAAAGATGAACACAAACTTTTAGTTCGTTTCAATATTTAAAAAAATCAAATGACGCATGTTTGCATCATGTCTATTTATTAAACTATGATTTTGTTTTTTTTTTCTGACATGTAAATGTTAACCACGTATTTTTTTCTCTCTCGCGCACTCTCGCTCTTTTGTCTTACACAATTCGTGTGACAACACACTACATTTCTGTTTGCTTGGTTACGTCGTTTTGATTCGATAAACAACAAGAGACTTTCGTCTACAATTTCGATAGTTTTTTTTTCATATTTTGAAGAAGAGAAAAAAAACGTATGTATTACGTTTGTCAACTAGTCAAATAGATTCGAATTCTAAACGAAATTTATCGAAATATGAACAAGTAAAATAAAGAAAAGAGGAAAACACTTGATGTCCTTAGATATTATTGACATAATTACGTTTTGTGTGCCTTAGATTATTCAAAGAAAAAGGAAAAAAGAAACTTTCACGAAAATAAATGTCATCATCAACGAAAAGTTGACAGACCTTCACTACAATGAAGAGACAAAATAATTTTCATCGGAAGTTATGTTTATACATACATACGTTCGTGTAGGCAGCTGAGATAAAAATCAATACGAGTTTACATTAAATACGCACGTTAGTCAATAACACACAACTAACTTATGATACAATCGAAAATTCAATACGACATTATATATGACATACGAATATGAATCAACAGTATAATTGTTAACATTAAAAGAAATGTCAACACTGCCGGTGACAACGTGTGACACCAATGCTGATGTTGCTGCCATTCGACGTTTACCAAATAAATGTAAGTTCTTATTATAGATTTTACCTATTAAGTCTTGAAATTTAAATTCAATTTCTTGATATATTGTAATTTCTAACAGCAGGACTTTACTATTTTGTCGTTATTGTGTAGCTAAATGATAAAATAGATTTTCTTCTAACTAAATTTGGTTGATATGTCGATGAAAAAGAAAACATATTTGTAATTGTTTATAACTACTACATTGAATTTATATAGTTATTAGTCGTGACGTCAACGAACTATATCCTACGGTCTTTTTTTTCAAAAAGAAAAAAGAAAAATAACTGAAAATTAATCCGGTTTACATACCTATACAATAGATTTCTGACGACATCGACATTTTATTTTCTGTTCTGATATATACTTATGCATTTAAAAAAGAAAAGAGTATGTACTGAAGAGTCAATATACGCACTTCATATATTATGACTATTACTCATATCAATAGCTTTTATATATATGCGCAAATTTTTGAAAGCGAGTTTATGATTTTGTTAGTTTGTTATAAACAAGCAGTTTAGAATATCAATGAGCGCATGAAAAGGAAATCTATTACTCTTTATGGAATCACGGTTTAGCCTACGTATGTCTATGAGTTCTAGCAGCCATACTTTCTCAAACAGAAAAATCACGTAGAAAATTGACAAGATTCTAAATTTAGTATAATAACTACCGCATAGAATCACAAGAAATAAAACGGAAAAGAAAAAGAAATTGAAACAAGTTAATAATTATAAAATGATATTTAAAGAAAGAATTAAGATAGACTCAATGATTTCGGAGCATTCTCCTACTCATTTTATTATTAAGAAGCTTAGAATGCAACGAACATATTCTTTTTTTTGTCAGATTAATCTAACAAAGCATGAAGTACTTGTCATTGGTATAGTTATTAAATCTCCATTTATGTTGTGTACTTAAAAATATTTAAAAAAAATTAATAATGTGTTTCGACAATCTTGTAATTACTTGTAAAATATCACGATTGCTCGCAGACTATGTTATGTAGATCGTCTTGGATTTCGTACTTTTCACGATATTCTCTACATGTTCCTTTGAACCGTATTTGAGGCAAAATTAAGTGCAAAATATTCACCGCAAGCAGAATAATTCGACGATATTCCCTATTTAATTAGTAAGAATAAAAACATTATTATAATGAATTAAATATAGTACTAGCCTACGTTGATTTATTGCGTTGGAAAAGAGTCGAAATCAATTCAGATGTCTACTTATATATATATTAACTACTTGAAAAGATACTCAAAAGCCTACGTCACCACTTGAGCGTACAGAAGATGTTATGTCGCAAAAACTGGTTCCTCAGACCACCTACGGAATGACGTTCTTCGCCCATCAATGAACAGAAAATGCAATACGTCTATCAAATAATAATATACTATATAAAAATGTGTACTGAAACTTGTTCTTTCTATTCTTCATGCTACACTTAGAAAAAGGAAAAGAAAATGTTCTAGTGCTGTTGATGTTCACACTCGTACTGATTTTAAGTGAGCATATGTTGATAGTTTTTTCTTCCTGATTAAATATAAAATATTAACTACAATCTTGCTACGGAAAAATACATTTGCGCATCAATTTCCCTAATGAGTTACGTAGGCTTTCCGTTTCATTGATAACATATGTTATCTTCAAATTGAAATTCATTTTCTTATATTTCCCCCGGATTCTCTGATCAACGATGATAGTTTTGATAAAATCACGTCTAATCAACACTCTTATTCAAACGATCATCTCATGACATCTATCATGTCGATAGGAGAAACTCGATTGGAAGACAAAAGAAGATTTTCCTTGGATTAGTTCAATATATAACGGGTTAAGGATATCATTGTAGTTGATACACAACGATGTCATCCAACAACAATTCGTACACAAACATCGAAACGTTTAACAAGTTTAGCAACTAGTTACGAATCAGATACAATCGTTCCTATGGCTCCACGTTTTCATAAAGTCGTTCGAAAACGACAACGTGATCAAACTGAAGTCAGTTCATGCATGAAGTAAGATAAAATATTGATGTTTTACATCGAAATGACGACCTTTTCCCCTCTAGATATCTAATGTTTAGTTTCAATATACTATTTTGGGTAAGACGCGAACATATTGTTAAATATTTATTGAAACCAGCTGTTATGTCTAGATTCTTGGTTTTATGATCGCTGCGATAGGTATCTACGCGTGGATTGAAAAAGAAACTTTTGATAATTTCGGACGTTTGACCATGGGTGGAACATTATTTTTCGATCCAGCATTAGTTTTTGTTCTTGTCGGAGTTTTTATGTTTCTTATTGGCTTCGCAGGTTGTGTTGGTTCATTGAGAGAAAATACTTGTCTCTTACTTCTCGTATGTCACTATGATTTTCGAACAAAAACAAAATTCAATCATGAACATCTTTTTTTTCTTTAGTTCAGTTTTGCTCTTGCTATTATATTTTTTGCGCAGCTTGCTTTTGGTACATTGGTTTTTATTTATCGTGAAAAGGTTTGAACGGAAAACTAGTCGACTTCCGTTTTAATTTTGAACTCGTTCTATAGGTTAAAAACGAAGGTGAAAAACAATTGTTGATCATGATTCAAAGTTATCGTGATGATCCTGATCTACAGAATTTAATTGACTGGACTCAACGTCATTGGCTTCATTGTTGTGGAGTGAACAATTATCGAAATTGGGAGAGCAACGTCTATTTCAATTGTTCATCGAAACTTGTCGGAAGTGTTGAAGCTTGCGGTGTACCAGCAAGTTGTTGTCGGCCAGAGTATTTTCATGTAGACAACAATAACAACAAAAAGTTATTTTCGATGTATAAATATTTGATATTGATTTTTAGAATAATAAACAGTGCGGATATGGAATGTTAGAACCATCAGCTGTGAGTTGATTTTCTGAAAACAACAAATTCTATTGTTGTTTTTAAGGTAACGAATACGATTTATACGGAAGGATGTTTGCCAAAAGCTTCACAATGGTTTGGAAGACATGTTTTACCAGTGGCAATAGTTATTGTTATTTTGACTGTATTACAAGTAAACAAATAGTTTTCGAGTTTTTGAAAAATGATTTCGAATTTCTTCTCGTTTTTAGATTCTCAGCATTTGTTTTGCACAAAATCTTCGCAATGATATTCTAGCTCAAAAAGCCAAATGGACATGGCGTACACATCCAATGTTAAATTATTATCGAAATTAAACTCAGATTCTTTCATTTCTTTTTCTCTCAGGTTTTTTCGTTTGTAAAAATTTTCAACACATTTCTCTATAGAATAAAGCCATAGAAACTCATCAGTTTATTCAAAAATGAAAATATTTACACGAGTAAGTCTAAGACAGTGATTGATTAGGAGCTTTAGTTAAAAGATATTCAGCACTTAATGTTCCATCGGAAAATAAATTCAATGATCGTCCCGATGTATTGTCAAATATCCAATGTGTTACTTGAATACCATCGAAATCGTAAACAGGATTGTTTTGATGATATTTAATCGGTTTTTTATTTTGAAAACTAGGAATTGGCCAACGACGTTGATCACCATAGATATGTCGAAAAGCAATTCGTTTAATACCGAGTTCTTTCGCTTTGTTTAAATATTGTTCGACTTGATCGATATTATCTTCTGTTAAGACACATGAAAGCTTGATAGGAACATTCGATGCTTGTTTGAGAATGGCTTTTAAATTTGGCATTTGTTTAATCCCGTGAAGTTTTGCATATGTTTGTGGATCGAAAGAATTAATTGAAATCGTACAAGAATCATACGTACGAAAGACTTTCATTTTCGAAAGAGCTAATAAACCATTGGTATGCAATGATATATGAATAGTTGGTAAATGCGAACGTAATTCATTGACTAATTGTTCTTCGTATTTGTAGAGTTGAGGATCAGTTCTTGTACCGGTAAGAATAATTTTTTTTGTTTGTGATTGTTTTAAAATTGAGATAAATTTATCAAGATTATTTAATGTTTGTTGACGTAAATTATCTGGAGTGTCAATTAATTGATGACCGATGCAGAATGGACATTTTTGATTACACCTCCCCGAAAAAAGTATATTCCCGAATTCAAATGGTTTTGATGTATCGATACGAGCTAATGACGAGAAAGAACGACGTATTTGATTATTAGCAATTTGTTGAGTTTGTTGTGAGGTTAGAATTGAAGTTGTTAATGGAATTGATGGTGTTGTAGGAAGAATTCGACGACGAACAGCTGTTGTCGTATCAGGAATAGGTTGAAACGGACTTTGGCCTTGTTTTAATGCTTGAACAGGATCGACAAGAAATTGTTCACCACCTTGAAGATTTAAAATATGATTTTTAACTGCAGGTGAATAGAAAAGAGCAACAACACCACCGAAACATTGTTTACCAAGAGCAGTCATTTGTAAACGTTGATCTTGTTGATCATGTATCATAAGACCATGATCGACAACGAATTTTAATTCATTAGGAAATAATTCTTCTAATGAAATTTGAAAGCAATCCTTAAATGCAATTAAATCAATGCCACCATAATAAAAACTAACAGATGCCATTTTAGCAATAGCTGCTTCGCGTGATAAATGATAGAGATCTTGAACAGGTATACGATTTAATTCAACACTACGAATGTATTGTTGTAATTTTTTTGTAACGGCACCTAGATTATAGGATAATGTATAATGACTGAACGATTGAGCACCGAGACCAATGCCAATATATGGAACAGCTTTTCGAACTCGTTTATCGAGATAATCCGAACAACCTGAATTACCTTGAACAGATGAAAATGTATTTTTGCCTGTTAAACCAATATAACCCGATTCATTTAATAGTTTTCGTGCTTGACCTTCTTGACGATTTACTTGATCGAGTTTAACACGATCGGCTAAATGTGCCATTTGTGTACCTTTATATCTCATACGATACAAAGTTATATGTTCAGGTTTAAGATCAATCGTATCTTGAACAGTTTTCAACCATGGATCGTCCGTACGTGATGCACGTATTGGAAATCCATACATAAGATCGATATTAAAACTTTTAAAACCAGCTTTACGTATATTTGTTACTGCTTTTTCGATGTAATCTATTGATGCATTCGCATCATCACGATTCATTTCTTTTGCTTGACGAAAGTCAGTTGTTTGCAAACCCATTGATATACGACGAATGCCCATATCAAAATAAGCTTTCATTTTTTCCGGTTCAGCAGCTGCTATTTTCGGTGTTGTTTCGATGGATACTTCAGTTGTATTCCAATCGGTTTGAAATTGTGATTCAACACGTTTCATTAATTCGGCAATATGTTCGATTCGAGCCATCGATGGTGTTCCACCACCAATATCGAATCCTGCTAATTTCTTCTCTTTTGTATTTAATAACTTCGCATACATATCAAGTTCTTGATAGAGTGCATCGAAATAATTACTTTGAATGTCAACATTTCGACCTTGTTTTGGATTGACAACAGTATATTCACAAAATTGGCAACGTGTTTGACAAAATGGAACATGCGCATACAACATCATCTCAGGTAATGAACCGTAAGCACCATAATATGCTTGTTGAATGTCATTCTGATCTCGAAGTCGTTTGACTCGATACGGACGTATGGTTGTATTATGAGCAATTGGAAATGCTGTGTTACATATATGATGATGTTTCATACCAGCTCGAAAGACATCATCAGCTGGATATTGTTGTTGATCAGCTTCTGTAGATGGCTGCCATGTGAAAGATGATGATAGTGCATGATTAGTAGTGTTTGAATAAGTTCTTGGATGAAGAATTCGATGAGAAAAATGTCGACGAACTGAGGATAACATTTGTGTATACTTGTTTGATTAGAAATATGTTGAAAATGAAATTGCCTTGATAAGAAGATCACACGTCTTGTAGATTCACCTTAATCTAACGGAAAAAGGACAAAAAAACAAGGCTTTATATAGTAATTTTTCCATATTGTGAAATATTTTGTGACGATTGACTCACTGTGACTCATTTGCTGTTTTATCGGTTCTGCTGGAATAAAATAGGACAATATTCTTTTTGCCTTTTTTAGTCTTGAGAAAAAAAAATTGTGTTTCTTTTTCCGTCCAATACGCAATTGTCGTAATCAAATTCTGACTCAAATTCACGTCAATTTTCGATAGATTTCCCGCCAGCTCAGCAAATTTCCATGACACGTTGCACAACAACACATACGTCTTATGTCATTCTTTTTACAGGTTACATTTGAAAAAAATAATATCATGACTATCGACGACGTCATTTGTGCTTTGTTTTTACACGATACAAAGGGAAAAAAATCAAAAATATGTCTTATCGATGATTTTTTTTTGTTATATTTACAAACGTTATAACAAAATATAAAAAAGAAAATAACAAAAACGTTTGTTGTTCAATGCATCCGAAAATATCAATATAGAAAACACACACACACACGCATACATTAACTAAATATTATATTACACTACAAAAACGGAGAAACTTCGTCGAGACTTTCAATTATTTAAACGTTTTTTAGGTTTTGATTTTGATTTCAACTTTGTTTGAGTTAACAACGACAATGGATCTTGTGCATTAATCAAATCGATTTGAAGATGATTAGGATTACTCAATACTGTTGAAGCATCAAATTCGGTTTTTGTTTGAATTGGTTCATCTAAAAGCAAATTCAAATGAAATCAATAATTGAAAATTAACTTCTAACTACTACTGCTTACGATCTAAAAAACTTGTATAAAAAAATGTCGATTGATGAATTAGGTCGTTTTTGAAAAAAACTTTAACATTAGCATTGATACGGCCATTGTATTGCGAAAGGACTGGTGGGATTTTGAAATAAAGTATATTACCATTAATACATATTTTTGTAATCTGTACATGGTTACTGTCAAGGTCGGTATTAATAAAGACATGAATATCATCTTTTACAAAACGTCCTTTCAAAGAAATGAACATCAATTCATCACCACACATTGGACTATATTTTGGACTAATGAATTCAACAGAAACTTCTCCGTAACCTAAGAAAACAAAACATTGTTGAAGGAAAAAAGGGCACGTTCGTTTATTACTTTCAATCATTGCACAGGAATATTCGATACTTTCGGCATCATGTTGAAGCATGCCATGTTTATTTTGAAAGATACGTCTGAAACGGAGCATGGATTGATCGAGTTTTCGGAGACGGATTAATTTTTTAGTTATAACTTCATCTTGTTTGCTCTTAATCAATTCCATTTGAAAACTAATTGAATCGAAAACAAAATTAAATTTACAATTTCTCGTAGAAAAACTTACATTTTATAGCCTCGAGAAAAGTCCTCATTTGATAAACGAAAATATAAAATATTCGAATCGTTTTGTTTAATAATTGGTGTTCCATTTTCAAATGAACTTTGAGCAGATTTATTCTCGAGAGAATATGGATGAGGTTGTTTTTCCATATCGACAAGTGTAACTTCGATAATATTCATGCATGATTCCATGGCCCATTGTATCGGAACCTACACAAATTGTCTCTTAGCCAACAGAATTTATATGTTCGACAATTTTACTTGAATAGTAGGATAATCGAATTTGTCTCCCTCTTCGCATCGAATATAATGCGATGATTGTTTACTTTCATTTTGTGTTCGTGGACGATAAAATCCTCGAGGTTGAGATAGAATGCTGATTTTATTCAATCTGTATGAACTAGTTTGCATTTCCATAGCGACTATTGATGAGTTATGATTTTGTTCTAATTAACAGAAGAAAAAAAATAAATAGACGTATAATATCAATTTCGAATTGAAAAACTTTTATTTTACCATTCGAAGGTAGAACTGGAGTGACTGATGTGGATTGATTTTGATTAACTAGAAAGACAAATTTCGAATTGCATTTCTTTCAATGAAATCAAATACTTGTTGAGTTTTGTCTCAATGGTATCGTTTCTGTTGAAAGACCATTGTTAAGAATAACGTCTGAGAAGAAAAAAAGATTTAACTAGCCATTAAAATATTTGAAAATGAAATTTCTATTTACTATCTATGCCGCCTCGATCATGAAGCAGATTAGACACGGAAGGTAGACTCTGAGATGATGATGAAGTTATATCTATTAAATAAGATTTTCAATTGAAAAAAAAAGTTCACGAGAATAATTAAAACATTTCTTTACTTCTATTTAATTGATTGATGTTAGGATTTATCATAGTTGGTTCAAATATACGTTGTACTTGAGACACCGGATCAAAATCTTCAGTAATTGTATCAAAGACGTCTTGGCTCGAAAGTGGTGTTTGAAGATCTAGACAACACGGGTCACAAAAATATTATTATGTTGTCTACTCAAGTTATCGTTGTTTTTCTTTTATTTTAACAAGAGAATAAACCCTGCCTAGGTGAATTTATATAGATAAGTTATGTTAGGTTTTTTCCTTTCGACCATAAACGAAAAAGTAACGACTACCAGCTTACTCATGACTAATATAAAGAACAGAAAAGAAAGAAAAAACTGCTTATTGAAGGTTTTTTTCCCATGAAGCATTGGTAAATAAAAGACCTTTTACCCAATATGACGGGATCGAGTGGGTTAAAACTTCCTTTATTCAGAGAAACTTACAAGCGGCATAAAATGACTCTAAACTGTTATGTGGAATATTAGAAATTTGTTCAGGAAAATGACCAGTCTATCAATGGAAAAAGCAAAAGATAAAAGTGAATTATTTTAATTTTAATTATTGTTTTACATTATTTGAAAGAATGATTGATTCGATTGTTTGTGGAATATCATTGAAATTATCGATGCAATCTAATGTGTCCATGTTTAAATCTACAATTTGGAAATTTCATTTTCAATAAATCAAAAATCGGAAGTAAATATTGTAATTACATCATTCGAACGATGAATGTTCGTTTTCTATATTCTATGACTGTAAAATACGAAGTATTAGTAACTAAATAGTGTTCTCGTTTTCGTAAAATACTACCGTAGTAAATAAAATATCGAATCGATTTCAAACATCGCTATAAATATAGTTTAATCGCACCCCTAGTTCGCTCGATTCGACGTGTTTTCCTTTGTCATGACTCATGGATCTATGACTTGACGTCATTTTTAGGCCTAGGTGCATACATAATTCACGTAAAATTAACCAATAGAATAGATCTATCTTTTTTCACGATTTTATTTATTTGCGCACAAAATTTTACAAGTGAATTTTTGTCAGACACTATCTGTTTGAAACTGTTTGAGAGTATTAATATAACGTTGACGATCAGGATGACTTTCTGACAATGAATTTTGTGCGATATTCAAAGCTCGTTTTATACACAGTACGCCTTTAGAAATGTCGCCAATTTTTATATACAATTCGCCAACAATATCGTACGACGAAGCTAACAATGGATGACTAGATGGTAGTGTTTTAACACGAATATCTAAAGCTTTCTCGTGAGATGATAACGCTTGTTTAAGGTCGTGCATTTTATCATAAACTTTGCCGATATCATGATAACAAACAGCTAAAGATGGATGAATAGGCAAAAGAACTTGTTGAAAAATAGACAATGCTTTTTGATGAGATGAAAGTGCTTGAGCATAATCGCCCATTTCATCGTAAACTTTGCCAATATTACCATAGGATTTCGCGATAAGTTGATGATTAGACATTAACGTTTTTTGAAAGATCGATAAAGCTTGTCGATGTGAATCGAGTGCTTTTGTATGATCACCGATTTTTGAATAGACTAAACCTATTCCTGTATATGTACTAGCAAGATAATGATGATCCGGCGAGAGAATTTGTCGGTTAATTCCGAGTGATGCTTCATAAAATTGAATAGCTGCTTCGTATTCACCTTTGCCATCTTTAATAACGCCAAGATGATGATAAAATTGTGCTTTTTCATCTTGATCATGAGGTTTATCAAGTAATGTTTTATACAAATCTTCGGCTTTGTCATATCGAGCCATCATAATCAGAAATTGAGCAAGTCGATGCCATCCTGTTAAACCTGGCAGTTCATTGAAAATACGTCTCGTCAATTCAGCACGATGTGGATCATCGTCACTTGTTAAAATTAATTCAACTTGCCAAAGTCGTTTATTATGCGGTTCAATTGGTTTTATTGTACCAATACGAAATACACTGTGCATTGAAAAAAGTATTTCTCGTTCAGTTTGAAAATAACTAAACGTTTTAATCGAAGCAAATGGTGTTGATGTTAATGATGGATCAATAAACATCGTAAATAGAACGCCAATTAAATCTGAATTCGCAATTGAACGTCGAGCAAAATTTAAGCCAACGTCTGCTTTTCGACTTGTCGATAGAAAATTATTGAACGATAATAAACCATCTTTCGTTTTCAATAATTGTTCGAATTCATTTTTCGTTATTCCTTGACCACGATAGACAGTAAACGGATGTCGTTTATGATGATTGATATATTGTTCAATGTAGAGTTTCTTAATATTTTCATGAAGATCTCGAAGAAAGAAGCCCATATTAATAATGATATCGATTTCCATGGTTCGTAGAGCACGATTAATCATTGAATATAGAAAACATTCGTATGTGTACCACCAAATAGCTCTATTCGGATTATATTCTTGATCTAATCGATTAACATTATGCAATTCCATTGGATTATCAGCAAATTGCAAACGACAAAAATCAATAAAATCTTTCTTAGTCAATTCTTTGGATTCAATACTTAGTAGAATATCTTTTAAGATTTGCGTGTACATAAATGTTTGATTGATTTGATCGAATTGTTGATAGGCTAGTTGTTCATTACATGATATCAAACTAATTTGAATTGCATTATGTTCACATGCAATAACTGCTTGTTTTAATTCTTTACATATCGGTACGATTTGTCTGAAAACACCTTTAATTTTCAGCCAATTCTTTGCCCATTGTCGATGTTTAAGTTCATCGTAACAGAATATGAATATCGAATCGATTTGTGACATATTATGTATGATAGGGACGAATGTTTCACCGAGTTTACCGGAAATGATGAGAAAAATTTTCTCATTAGTAATGTGAGTCATAAAAGCGAGACATTCATCTGAATTAGTAAATGTTTTGATATTATTGATGAGTTTTTTTAATTCATTTATCGTATGACGAGAATCATTGTTGTTAACAATGTCAATGTTACGATCTAACCAAACAACAAGAAAATTTTGTAAATTAAGAGAAGATAAATGTTCGTTGTTCGTATTTTTAAACGAGAATTTCGTTTTTCCAAGTGACGACCATACCGAAGTGACTGTTTGAAGTACTAGTTGCATATCCGACTGGTTATATGCACAAATACACTCGTAATATTTGTATAGTTATAATATCGCGATCGATGTTGTTGTTTTTCTTCTTCTTTGAAGAGAAAAAAAATGCAAGATCGTAATATTATATGTTTGACTAAATAAATACTCGCGGCGACGGATTATAGACCGTATATTAATAAATGAAACTAGTTTTTCAAGTGTATTTCGTTTCTTTCATGCATGTATTAGTTATGAGTGCATCAAAATTTTGGTGTTAAAATGTGTAAATAATGTAAAATTTAGATTTTGTTTTTTTTTATTGATTATGAAAATAAAAACACGAATTAATATTTTCATTCATTTTGACATTTTCTCTTTGGTTTTTTCGGCGAAATAGTCGACGATGATGATGATGGACGTTTTTTTGTGTTCGAATCTGTCGATTGAATTCGAAGTTCCTTGAGAGCATCTAAACAAGTAAAATGAATAAATTATTTAAAATAATATGTACACCAACCGTCAATAGCAGTTAAATATATGAATGGTGAATCAAATATCGGTTCGTCGTCGTAAAAAATAGTGACAATTGCATTGATAACCTTGTCTTCCACTGTTTGGTAAGCAGGTATCCGTAATCGTGCAATCGATCCAATCCATTGAACATCTTCTATCCATTCAGACCAAGATTTTGTTTCATGAGAAATTGCGAACGATAATTTCTTTTTGTCTGTCGTTTTGATATTTTCGAAAGTCACAACTAAGTTTTCACCACCATTCATTGGGCCAACTCGAGGGATAACATTCGCAACCGATAGAGTACGACCTGACGATGAATAGGCTATATAAATTATATGAAAATAAGTTTTAGAAATAAAAAAACAAACGATTTATTTACTGTCTATCATCTCAGAAGAATGTGCTATACTATCATAAACTGGAATTAATTTATAAGGGTTTTCCGTAGGATCACGATATAATCGGGTAAAACAAAGTTTTGATATATGAAGTTCATTTTTAGCAATATATTCTTTTGCTACGGTTTTCTGTTTTGCAGTTGGTTCACTAGTTGCATTGATTTTATTCCAGAATAATTTTCTTGCAATCTCGGGTATTGTATCCTTGATAATTTGAATTTCGAATCTATACATAATACGAGAAAATATTTCAAATGAAAGACAAGTATAATTACTCTTTAAATCCGTTCTTGAAATCATCAGCAGTCAAACGAAAACGTATTGTATTTTCAATATCATCCAGCTTTTGGATCAACTTTATTTCATTTGTTTTCTTTCTATTATAATCAATGTCATATAAATGATTTTTATTGTTCTTCATCAGAAGAGTAACATCAATGTAATTCTCGTCTGATTCCTCAGCCCACTTTGGATCCAACTTAAAAAAATATATTTATTTTTCTTGCAAAAAACTGATCTCCTACATACACATATTGCCGGATATTTCGCATTCACATCTTCACTGTCTTCACAATGTATAAAATGTAGTGCTTTTACCAGCTCCATCCGTGTTCGTAGACGATCAGCTGAACGTACATCGTGTTTAATTTTAATACGTTCCCCATTTGAATCGTTGTTACTCTCTCCTACAAATCAAGTATAGAACATAACAATTGACTTCGACAAATAACTGCATACTTTCTACTGCTTGTGCGAACGTTGGTGACTGATAAACAGGAACTGTTTGATGGATGACAGCGACGAGAGATGCTATATTACATATTCATTATTATTTTTACTGAAAACGAGAGCAAAAAAGATGTACCTTCTGATTGTTCAGTAACTGATCTAGGACTATGTTGAGAAGTTTGTGTGCCAAAAGCTATAGAATTGTCAATGATATCCTATCATGAGAAAAAAAAGTGTTGTTATTTTAAATTGTAAATGCATAGATACATACCATAGCTGGCTGTAGCTGAGTACGTGTATTATTTGAACTCGAAGAAGGGAAATTTGAAGTGGATTGACTCATTATAAAACCTCAATTATTTATTTACAATTTACTAAAAAACAAACGAGTATACGTGGCATCTATATTGCGCTGTACGAGAGAAAAACAAAAAATACTTATCGCTTCTCTTACGCGCAATACAACGATAAGCGCATTAACAACATGCGAGAGAAAGAGAGAAAAGAAAAAAAAATTATGAGTAGGGAAAAAGAGAGTTAGATTGATTTATAAGCGCACGACATATTGTCTGTCAATACACATATCGTTTAAAATTGACGTCCTAAAATTCTTGGAAAAATCCAAGATTTTTGTTTCGTTCTTTCCTACATCGTGTCCTCACATAAAGCATCGTTACGCATGAATATTGCTTTTTCTGTTACGTTTTATTTTGAAAACTTTTCACTAATAAATACAATGACTAATATCCGGCGTACAAAATGTTTGCTAATATAATATAACGTTCACGAAAACAACAAAAACAAAAAAAAACACTAGAAAATAACATCCGAAGTAAATAAGACAAAATATTTATGAAAAAAAAACAAAGTACAACTGTGTGCACGATCTGATCGTTTGTCTAAAGAAGTGTGTTTACAGGTTCTTTTTCCATAAACGTTTAGCAACTTTGGGCGTCGATGATCTTCGTGGTGACGTATTCGATCGTGCACTAGTTGCATTTAAAAAATCGAGAGCATCAAAACTATTCGATCCTGAAGAAAACGAAGTACGTGTTGAACCCGGTTCATCAATCGTTAGTTGTGCTAGATAGTCTACAAGAAAAAATCGAACATGTTTTTTTTTTCTAATTTCAATATTTGAACGAATGAAATACATACGATCTAAGGTTCCGATGTATAAATAAGGTGCTTGATATATTTCATCATTTTTATAGCAAACTGTTACATAGACTTTCACTGTTTCATATTGTGGATTTGGATATGGAAATGCAGGCATACGAAAATACAGAACATTTCCATTTTTAGTAAAACTGTCGATGGTATATCTCCAACCAGTCGATGGTTCGGACACTTCGATGTGTAGATCATTCTTGAGAATTCGTCCTTTGAGAACAATATAAACCATCTTTTGGCCACTCATAGGTCCATATTGTGGATCCATATGTTCGACTTCAACATCACCATAGGCTTCAGTCATTATTGTTGAAAATTCAGTGCTGCCTTCATCACGTTGAAAATTGCCTTTTCCCACTTGAAAAATTCGTGTAAATCGAAGCATCGATTGTTCAAGTTGTCGTGTTCGAATGATTTCTTTCGTAATTCTTTCATCTTGTTTGCTTTTAATTAATTCCATGAGAAATGTTTTATATCCATTTTGAAAATCTTCATTCGTCAAACGGAAATATAAAACATGAGGATCATTTTGTTTGAAGATTAACGCATTATCTTCATATGTATCTGAACTGTTCTTATTATCAAGTTTGTATAGATGCGGCAAATGATCGACACCCATTAAAGCAACTTCAATAAGATTAACGTCTGACTCGAAAAACCAATGTTGATGAATGCCTATGGTTGGATATTCTGGTTTCACTTGTTCTTCACATCGAAGATAATGCGACGATAGTTTGCTTTCATTTTGTGTTCGTGGACGAAATTTTGAACGTGGTTGACAATGAATTTGAATTTTTTTCGAATATGTTGCGTTGTATTCGAAAACTAAAATAGAAACACAAATGAAAGAACGAGTCAACATTTGCTGATAACGATAACGTACATTGTTCTTGTTGATGTGCGTAGTCATTGTGCATTTCGACTGTCGTACACGGTTGACATCCGCCTGAATCTGTAAATATAAAATATTGATTAGAAAGATTTTCGAAAAGAAAAAGAAAAACAACTTACGTAAAACATAATTAGCTGGGCCGACCTTGCTGGTTTTTTGACCTAATTAATAAACAATTATTGTATTTTTCTTTTGAAAATTTAAACATGGATAATTTACCTTTCTGATTCTTCTTTCGCGACGATTCATGAAGGATCTGATTTTGTTGTCGAAGAACTGTTTGCAAACCTGAAATAATTATCATATCATATTGATCAATTACGATTTTGAATAAATATAATTAACTTACTTTCTTGAACTTGTGGCTCGAGTGGAGAACTACCGACTGCAACCGAATATGCTGATACATTTGCTGAAATACAGGTATTCAATTTGCTATAAGCAATGAAAGAATATTTCTAAACTTACATTGTACCGGTGGATAAAAATTAAGTGAATCATAAGATTCAACAAATTCACTTTGGTATAATTGTGATTGCTGTTGTTGTTCTAATGATCCATTATCACGTTCAGCAGGTTCTTCTTTTGGAATACATTCAAGTAGACTTGTTAATTCATCTGCATCAATCGGTATGAATGAGAGTTGAGTGTCAAAATTGCCAGGAAACGCTAAAGAAATAGGGATCACTTGATGAGCCATTCGGCGAAAACGAAATTGTGTTCTCTTTTCTTTTTTTTATACTCGAGGCAAATTTATACTCCTTCAAGGTGAAAACAAGTTGAATACGTGCTGTCTCTTTTTTTGCTTTTCTGCTCTCTATACGATGATACTGATAAGCATATGAAAATTGTCTACCGTTATCGTAAACATGTATATTGACCTCGTGAGAACCTTTCATGAGCCTACGAAAACTTACAATCATTAGGCGGGTTAATTATATCATTTATATTGAAATGATCGCTAGTGTCGTGCGAATCCAATAAAGATGCTATCGAATCGTCTATAGGATCGGTGAATGTGACTATGGCAAGGTCATCAACTAAGAGCTAAAATACAAATTGTAAACAAATTGCCGAATTCGATTTTCTTCTCATACCGCATGATTAAACTCTGCAGTGGATGATGGATATTGTGAAGCTGGTTGTTGTTGATCAGATAGATCTAAGGTTCCCAATGAACTTTCAAGAATGGATTCATCCATGGCTGAACAATAATTAAATACTAATGCACTTCGTTATTCAATCTACAAAAATAGTAGATGATTGTTTTTTTGTTTTCATTTAACAATATTCAGTTAGACGGCGGTAGATTTTAACAGAGACAAAGACGAAAAATATTTTCTTGTTTCGGCCTTGGCCTTTTTATTCATGTGACTATCTATCATACTTTTCGTCCTGGTCTGTGTTTACATCGTTCGAAATATTTGATAAAACAGAAAGAACGGCAACAAAAAAGAAAGATACCTACGATTCAATGTCGTTTCTCTTTATTTATATACGACTTTTTCTTGTTGTTTTTCTTGCAAAGCAACGCCCTCGTGTTTGCATGACACATATTTCTCAAGATGTATTGGCAAACATTCTTTTATTTTTCTTCTTCACTAGCGAATCCTTTCGTTTATTTGAATAGAAATAGTGTAACCCTTGGTCTGACGTCATTTTCATGGTAAAAAAACCATTTTTAATAGAACAGAAAAGAAAATGCATAATTCATGTTAGATTTTTTCTCCCGATAAAAACGTCAATAATAAGCAATCATTTTTCGGCGAAAATAGTTTGATCCTTCAAAACTTAGTACTCCAAAGCAAGTAGGGTATTTGTATTTTCGAACGCCTATATATATATCGTTGAAAGAGGATTATAAGTTTTGGTTTTATTCAAACATCCGAAAATAAATATCTTTTTGTTTCTCTTATTTTCATAAACAAAATACTATATTAAAAAAAAGAACCATAGAAAAAATGCATTCGAAAAAGAACATTTGAAATATGTAAATATCACTGATTTTATATCACAACGAAGAAGGCAAGCACTGCGCGGTATTTTATCGATGCACTATCCCGGTTGAATATAAAAATAAGGATTCGAGAGCAGCATAGAATCTTAAATTGTGAAGGAGTCGTAGCGGTGTTGTTGGTGGCAGAATTGTTTCAGTCATTCGGAAATAATCAGGTGGAGACTAAAATAAATATAAAGAGACAATTTTCGAAAAACTAAAAATTACACGATTGATAAGATTCTTACATCATGCTTGATTTTATACAGTTGCCATAATGTTGCACCTGTAAAATATCTGAGGCCTTCTTCGAATCTAAAAGCAAACAAAAAACGATGAACTCAAATTTCGAAAGTAAATTGAATGTTTACATTTCTAATTTTTCTCGATGTAACCATTCGATAACATCATCGGAAGTCCAATCTTGAATATTCTGTAGATCTGACCATGAATTGTTCATTGTTGTTGTTGCTGTCAATTGATTATTTACAGGAATTGCTACTGAACAAAAGACAAACTTAGTTTTTGTTTCCACGGAAATTTTATTTTTGTTATCCTACCAGTTTCATCCATCGCATCCGCTCCTAACGATACTCGAATGGCTTCGATTTCTCGTATCAATAAATTAAAAGCGTCATCGAATGACAATTGAGAAAAATCGATTTGAAGTTTAGCACCATTGATGATCCCGAGCCAACCTGATGGTCGATAACCATTTTGCATTATCATTGGAATCGATGCTTTTTTCCGTTCAATAGCGTATTCCGCTTCTACAAATTTGAATAATCAATCAACAATCAGCATAATTATTAAAAAAATATGTATATCGTTCTACCTAATCGACAATATTGACTTTGAAAATATTCTTCATTGATTGCCATTAGAACAACAAACGAATTTTCGACAGCTTCTGCCATCGATCGGAGAATATCACCAGAGATATTCTCTTGATCGATCCAAACGATATAATTGCGACATTTTAAATTTTTCGCAATTTTCGAACAAATGGCTCGTGTCGAATGATTATAACTGATCATAATATGTCCCAGATTATTCTTATCTTTCTTTACAACCTCACCAAAATCTAATGATATATCTATTGATGTTGTTGTTGAAGCTTCTTTCATTATCAATATTTCTAAAAAAAAAAGGAAAACTTGAAATTCTTGTTTTGTTAATAAAGATCATTCTTCTACCATCTTGTTCGTTTTGATCATTTGTATATGGTACACATAAACTGTGGCTATATTCAAGTACTTGTCGTTCATGACGTGTCTCGATGTCTATTGATTGAGTATTTGATAAAATCGTCGAAAGACTTTCTTGATAGGGTTCAGTTTCTTGAACAGGTGAATGAACATCATCCTCATGTTCGTCATCTGATGACGAAGAATGAAAAGACACTAAACAAAAATATTTATTTTAATCAACGACAAAAAACAAAACATCTATTTGACTAACCACCGAGGTTTTCTATGGGTATGGTTTGAGTTTGCAGAATATCATCATCATCTAATCGATTCATTCATTAATTAATTAACAATCAATAGAAAACAAAAGAAATTTGATTTACCGTGATCTGTGGCTTCGGTCGGCTGTTGATCGTGTACATCTGATTCGCTTTCATTGTCGCCTAAAAAAGCAGTTGGATTTTTTCGATGAATAACCATAATAGAAGCAATCTACGTCTCATGAAAATCTCAACTGCAGTTATCTCCAACCGAATGACAAAAAATTACAAAAACGAATACGTATCTAGTGACATTACTTATCTCTAACTATTTCACTTAAGTCACTTTTTTTTCTTTCTTTCTCATCCTCAAGTCAACAAAAAACTGAATATGTAAAAATTTGAACAATTAGTTCGTTTTCTTACCTAATTCAGAACAAAGCTCCATAACTCGAGTAAGATCTCGAGTAATATTTGACATTCGACTTAGATGTTCTTTTTGTGAATACGAACACTAGGAAAAAAAATAAATCAGTTCGTTGTTTTTCCCAATTAGAAAAACAAATTATTTTTTACTTCTAAATCGAAATATTCGGTTGTACTTCGATCACTAACGTGTGGTGTTAATGACGGAGTTGCAAAACCTACAAAATCAATCAATTTATAAACATAAAAATCGAAGAAAAAACTTACATAAATATTCATTTTCGGTTTCATCGACTGTCGTTGAATGCATTTCGAATGAGAAGTAACAAAATCGACACACAGAGCATATACTGTTATCTAAAACATGAATCACACCGGTATAAACCAACGGACTATCGTATTTTTCAAATATGTTTTTTGATCAAAAAAAAATCTTTATCACGTTCTTCCCATATTTTATTATCAAGTAAATGAATCGTTAAATTCGTTCGCGGAATAGTTGTGCGAGAAAAAAACAGAATCGAAAGAAAAATAAACTATTCGATTATTTATTATCCGCCTACGATAGTCAAACATCGTTTGAATTCGAAGCACTGTTCTTGTCATATCTCATAAATCTTCGGAATATTCAAACGATTGTACTTTTTAAAGAAAAAGCTAGAATTTGCTGCCTATCGTCTGTTGTTTTTCTCTTCGAATGTCATTTCACAATCGGCAAATTCAAGAGTTCGTTCGTTTCTATATCTGAATCATTTGTTGTTTTCGTATCAACACCAAGTGGCAAAAGGTAAAAACAACCAATATATAAGAAGTCAAATAAACGACACCTGCGACAAAAACGAACTTGGAATTTAATTGAATTCGCCCCGTCAAATAAAAAATCTTCGATGAGTAAGTTAAGAAATGCAAAAAAAACAAATCTTTGCGCTTGCATAGTAACATTGAAGACAGAGAGAGAGATGATGAAAAAGTAGATTTTATTCTTTTTTTGTCATGAATATGAATTGATACGTTAATACAAAAAAAACGAAATAACAGAAATAAGAATCATGAAAATCGGAATGATAATGGCAGAAAAAGGAATTATCACAAGACAATTAGCGTTCTTGTTTTATCTCTTTGGATTACAAGATAGAATAAGAAGAGAGCAAAATAAAATAATGCTTAATAACAATAAGAAGGAGATTCAAGCGCAAGCTTAATTTCAAATTAAATAAGAATCTTCGGTTCCGATACGCTTTCACTAATTGCTTTGTGTGGTAAAATGACGCCACCATTGATAAACAACTCGTCTTGTACGGAAACATCAAGGCCAAGAACAGTTGTATTTTCCATACGAACCTAAAATTAAATCATGAATTTGTTTTAGTCGAATTATTGAGAAATTACCCATTGACCAACATTACAACGCCAACCAATAATAGAATTAGCTACCCATGAGTGACTTTTAACTAATGAATCAGCTAGAATAGTACAATTCTTCAGACAAACTCCATCTTGAATGATAACTCGGGGACCAATGACAACATTTGGACCAATACGACAGCGGTCACCGATTTTAGCTGTTTGATCCTATGAAAAAAAAACGAATGAATTCGAAAATCCATTGAAAAAAGAATCAATCATTCCATCTTACCACTAAAACATTTCCTACAATGCCATTGTCTCGTGATAATCGTTCGGGACTTGTTTGTCGAACGTAATTAAGATATAAACCCATTCCAACGAGATAATCTTTCGGTTGTCCCACATCCATCCAAAAACCTATTCAAAATTTACTGTTTTTCAATTTCGATGAATCAATCTCGTTTCTACCTTTTAATTCAAATGCAAATAATTGTTTATCAGCAGCCATAGCTGGAAAGATTTCCTTTTCAATCGACGTTGGTCTTAGCTAAATCCGAGAAAACAAAAACGTTCGTTTGCAACATCGAATTCCTAATCATAATTACTTCAATTCGATTTAAGATCTCTGCATTGAAGATATAAAGACCAGCATTGATTTTATTCGAAACATATTCTCGTGGTTTTTCAACAAATCGATCGATTTTACCGGTAGTTCCATCGTAAACAACAACACCGTATTTCGATGGTTCTTCGACTTTTGTTACCTTGAATATAGACAAAGTTATTTTTCTATGTTGATCAAGAGGAAAAACAATTTTCATACGACAATTGTTCCTTCACATTGATGATTTTTATGAAATTTTAACATTTCCTCAAATGGAAATTCACAAATAACATCAGAATTGAGAACAAAAAATGGCTCATTATCAGCCAAAAGATGTTCACGTGCCAATGCCAATGGACCAGCTGTTCCTAATGGTTCATTCTCTTGTGAAATACTAATTTTAATATTCAATCGATTAGCTTCAACTTCCATTTCTCGTTGAAGCATATCCGATAAATAACTAACAGCTAAAATAACATGTTTAACACCGACCTAATGAAATCAACAAAACATATGACGCATAGCTAATACATCGATTCTAGTCAATCTTTTCATTGAACATACTTTTGCTAAGGCTTCAATTTGATGAACAACCATTGGTTTATTACAAAATTCAACCAATGGTTTCGGTTTGGTAAGTGTCAAAGGACGTAAACGTGTTCCATAACCACCGACAAGAATCAAAGCTTTCATATTTTCTTTTTCAAAAAAAAATAGATACGTATATATATACTAGAACAAGACATATTATTACAATTCACACTTCTTGCTTTAAATAAATGTATATTTATATGTATATATTGAAAAAAGAGAAAGAGAGAGAGAGAGAGAGAAGGACGGAAGCCGAAATATAGAAAAAAAAGGGAAAAGAGAAATGTTCTAATACCAAACTGCGTGTGTGTGTGTGTGTGTGTTTGCTTAAATGTGTAGTGAAAATGCTCGAGTACAAAAAAAGAAGAAAAAAATGAACAGAACAGAAGGGAAAACTGTTAATTGATTGTAAATAATCGCGAGCATTGGTTATATATTTATGTCTTTTGTTTTTGTCTGACATATGAAAAATAAATAAATAGATATTCATTCCTACTGTTCAAAGCAAAGAAAAAAGAAAACAAGAAAAGAATAAACAAACAAACAAACAAACAAGATCACAAATTCGAAATGAAAAAAGAGAAAACGAAAACCAACGAGATGCGAGTTTTCTTTTGGTTTTTCTATTTGTCTTTTATTAGATTTTCATTTGGTTTGATACTGTCAATGATTCGACCAGTTAAACAATCCACAACTTGATCGATACGTGTTTTACAAAAGAAACATTCATTACTGCTCATAAAATGCGTATTAATACATGATCTAAATTCAGATAGAAAAACAAATGTTCAAATACCAAAAGAAAAAAGAGAAAAATGAGTGATTTGACATACAAACACGCTTGATGTTTACAAGGACGAAATTCGCCTTGAATTTGATGTGAATAGCAAATAATACATATATATTCATCGTTATCATCTGATTTTGTTTGCGTTTTTGCTAGTTTTTGATATGTATCGGTTAGTTTACGAACGATTTCTTCGAGTTCTTTGCTTTCAGATGCGTTGATTTCGGGTTGAGATAGCAAATTAAAATGATCAGTTGATACTGAATTCGATGTATCAGTATCACTACCATAAATAAGTCGACGTAAACAAGTTAAATCGAGATCAGCTTCACTATAAATTGCTCGACATACACGCGATGATCTATTAGAATTTCAAAAGATCGAAGAAAAAAACTTTTAGTTTTGTTTCCTACGTTTCATTGCTTGTTCGATTGATTAAATGAACTAATATTCCACAAACAGCAGAAAAAATTGGATAAGGTTGAATATTATCTAAGACTAGAAATTCGATAAATAAGTAAAATCAATCCAAAGACGAATAAAAATTTCGTCTTACTCGACATTTTCAATCGTTCGACTTCTTCGAGAACATAGTTTTTCGTTGCTAGACGATTAATTATTTGACTAATTAACTTGAAGAATGAAATTTTTCTTTCGATTATTGAAATAAAATAGAAAAAAACGAATTCTACTTGAAGAAGACGAATAAGAAGCATTTCGGATTTCTGTAGATGTTTATCCAACATGACATTCGGTGCGACACATATTGTCATTTCAATTGTTCGTAGAAGACTAACTGTCACATCGAAACAAGTCGAACAAATTTTCATTTGTCGATGTTCGAGTGACGGCATCGAACGAGATTTATTCGGTATTAACTAAACAAAATCAATCGACCGATCGATTCGCATAAACAAATCGTTTATATTTACATCTTTTAATAGATTCATAAATTCTGAAAATGCCCAATTCAGTTGTCCTAATAAACTATTTAGAAATACGATTGCATCATCGATATTTCCCGATAGATATCGTCCGATTTCTTGTTGATATTTAATCGAAGGCGATGGATCTATTTGAAATTCAAAAAAAAGTCAAAACGAATTGTCTCTTTCTTTGAATTTCTAACCTTGTATTCGATCTTTTCTCAAACTTTGCAAGAATTTCGATGGATAAACTTGAGAATATCGAAAACCGAATCCACAACCTTTCCAAAATCGTACGAGAACTAAATTCGTCATAGCCCATGACCGATTGGCATACGGTGTTAGTAGAGCACGTATTAAAACAGTTCGATGATTTTCACGCATATTTTCTACAGCTCGTAATGAACCCGAATAGAAACAGAATGCACTCAATGTTTGAATCATATTATCACGAACATCTGTAAAACGTAGAAAATTGAAAATAAAATAAAAAAAGACATTAGCAAAAATTTATTTTGTTGAACCTGTATTAACAATTCGAGTATCTTGCATATGATTAGCAATGAATTGAACGAAATCAGTTGCGATTTCTCGAGTCGATGATGAATCTTAAAATCGAAGAGTTTGAAATTTAATAATAGAGAATCAAGTTTGATTGGTCTATACCTTCTAATAGATAATGAACAGTTAAAGCTGTAAATGTATTCAAATAAATATCGTTGAGATAGATTTCTGGAACGAAACTAAATAAATTTCCTGCTTCGGATGCTGATTGAAGAGTTCGATGGACACAACGATGTAATATCATAACATCTCGTCGTCTTTCCTATAGAAATCATCGTCAATCGATGCTGTTTTTATCTTTTGTTTTTCGAGTATTTTACTTGTGAGAAAACATGTACAGTTATCCAAGCTATTTTTCTTATCAAATCTTCTGTTTGCTGTTCGAAGATTTTCTTTGACCGTAGTAATTCATCTCGAATCTCTGGATTCGTCTCTCGACAATTGAATAATTTATTATCAATATCAGATAATGATTCAGTATATTCACGAAAACTATCGATTACTTCTGATACCTAAATAAAAACCGTCGTTTCAATAGAAATGGTATAATTAATGTCGAGTTTTCTTTCTTACTTTGATATAATGTTTATGTACTCCAGCATGATAGAGAAGAATCAATCCGTCGAGAAGTTCAGTTAAACTATCTGAACCAGTTGCATTCGATGATTTGATATTGAAACTAAACGGATTCCTATATCGATCTCGACCAGTGACAAGATCTACTAGACAAAACAAAAAATACATCTTCTCTAATTGAATTAAATGAGATCAAGGATTGTTTACCCATATCATCATGTCTCGATGTCGAATCTCCAAAAGCTCGTGCAAAAAACGACGATGTTGTCGATGTCGTTGATGCTGTCAACGATCTCGCTCGTTTCACATCGGCTATTCATATAATTTCTTTGTTTAAAAACAAAAAAATCTGCTTTACTTTAATTTTACCTGAATATTCTTTTTCTAAATGACTTTGTACGCCTCCTAATCTCTGCAGATTAAAATAATCCAAATTATTATCAATGAATTTTTGACTAGGAACATAAGCTGAATCGAATGGCAACGAAGATTCTCGACCTTCGTCAAGGGATTTCACTTGATGATAATGATTCCAATAGTATTCTAACACAGGCAATAAACGATGAAAGAAATTTCGAATAATACTTGGCTGATAATTATGAAGCTACACAACAATCGAATCAATAGAAAGATTTTAAAAAGAAAATAAAAAAAAGAATTCGATGGTTTACCGGTGAATCTGCGAGATTATCTTTAATAAACTGTCGAAATTTAGTAATAAATAAAGATTTCGATGATGGTTGTCGTTGAAGAACGTCCGAAGGTGTTAAGAGAATTTTCAAAATTTCGATTTGAATATTTTCAATTGATTTCAGATCATCTTTAAATTTTCTATAAGCTGATAAATAACTAAAATCACGTTCGAAATCACTCTACAAGGAAAAAGATGCACATTTAGAAATTCACTTTGTTTGTTTCTTACAAAATTCGATTTTTTTAATGAATAACCATCGGGAATAATCTGTTTCAAGACATTCGTATCCGGTGGTTTAATATCGATGAATAATGGTAATTTAACTTTATCGAAGAAAATTGAATTTAACGATAATTTTCTCGTATCTTCATGTTTTAATAATGAATATAATAAACATAAATGTTGTCGTTGATAGTCAAAAGTCAGTTGAGTTGGCTCGAAAAAGTAGAGGTTATTTAATGCAAGAAAGATTTGAGTCAATATTGAAAGCAAATCATCCGACTAAATAAAGAATTGATTTACAAAAGTAAAAATAAAGTAAACATGGAAATGCTTTTTTTACTTCGAAAAACGCCCATAGATAATCAAGGAAAAGAGAGATTTCCAAGTGTTCATCGTGAATGATCGGTTGATTAAGTTTCAAAAGTGTAAATATAAGACATTCATGAATGATATAAGGTGAATTCTAGTGAAAAAAGAAATCAATTAGATTCAATACTTTTCTTCTTTGATCTTTTTTTGATAGTAAAATCTAACGAATTTCTTGTTCTTTTCTTTTTTTTTCTATTCGTATTCTCGACACAAGACGAATGGCCTTGAGAAAATAACAACATCAAGGTTAATCTTGACGTTCTCTCCTATTCACGATCAAGGAAATACCGATGCAAATATTCTCCCTCTTTTTTTAATTAAATGTAGAACTATTAAAGAATTTAAACAAACCATTAGTAATGGATATAAACGTTCAAGGATTTGTTGAGTAATAATCATTAAAATGGCATCATTTTTCGTATCAGATATCAATCGTGCTTGTGGTAACTTAACAAACAAACAAACAATCAATCGATGATTTTCTCTGTTGTCGAAATCAAATTCAGTTCGTTTACTTTGAATAGATTCGTAGTTTTATTATTAGTTGGCGTTAGTTTTTGATATTTTCCGAATTGAATAATTTGTTCGAAAATATTGAGAAGAAATTTCGCCTGTTGAATTGCTAATTGAGGTTTATCATCAAGAGGCAAATAACCGTCTGTCGGATGTTGAAATGGTGTCGAACCAAAATTGACTCTTACACGTTCATTTTGTGATAAAGATATTGCAGGAAAATAAGCGATACCGCGACCAACGGGAATATTTTCGAAAGCAATACCTAAATCAATACCATTTCGTTTGAATGATATTGTTCCTTCATCACAATCGATTAGACAAGATATAACATCTCCAGATGACCAAGACTAAATAAAAAAAAAGAGATTTTGATAAAAAGACAAAACCGATTGGGTTTTTTTTTGTTCTTACGTCGCCGTATTTCGAATTGAGAACATTCCATTTTCGAACTCGACCACCATCGTAAGAAAACGATGTCCATGTATCTCCAACACCGGTTTCGTGTGAAAAATAACATTTCAATGTACACCAACCGAATTGCATAACACCACGAGTTTCCAATAAGACATCATATTGCCATTTACCACGATAAACACAAACATCAGCTCGAGCAGTATTAAAACTGCCCGTACCAGTATACTAAAACATTTCGAATTCGATTAGTTCTTATCCTTAAAAGGTTTGCATACATCAGAACGCATGCATTGAATTATTCCAGTAGCATCGTGTGTATTTAAACGTGATATCGATGGTCCAATACGACCTTCTTCATAATCTAAATTATTTATTTATTTTGTTGCTAATAAATCGTATGTTTTGTTCTACCTGGTGGAGAGCTTGGACAATTAGATGCTATTTGATTTAATTTACTATCAAGGTATTCTCCAACATCGCTTAATTGATGTGGATAAGGGCGTCTAAATCATCGTGTCAAAAGAAAACAAAACAACAAAAAAAAAACAATGATGCATCGTACCGATCATTGGACGCCCTTTCGTATTCGTATTGTTGTGGAAGATTAGTGAAAATATGTGATAGGATTTCATGAACATTAGTTGTTGTTGCTGCTGTCATGTACGTTGATTATTGAAATGAAGGAAAAAAACAACAAATGAAGAAATATCTTTATTTATTCTAAAATTTCAAAATGAAAAGAAAATAATCAACAACAATATCGAAGAAATAATTTGTTTATCAGTCGAAATTGCAAATAAAAAAACAAATGAAAATGTCAAAAGGAAATTTCTTCTCATGAACATTGACGAAATGAAATGAAGGGTACAAAGCAAAGATCAAATCAGAATAAAGTCTCTCGATCATATGCTTTTTTTCCTTCAGATATTATTTAGTGACATCTATTGAGTCTAAGGGCGAAAAAAGAAATAATTGACGAAGAGAAAATGCCGATTTATTCATAAGATAAGTAACTCTCGAAAGAAAAAAACCAATGTCATCTTCATCAAACAAGTGAGCTTAGGAATATGCAAAGTATTTGCGATTAGTTTTATTCAAATCAGATTCAAAAAGTTCAATTTTAAATTTTAAAATCAAAGGAAATATTTAGGATATTTATTTTCAGTTGTTGAATATTCGAAAGTTAGGTCATTCAGTAGATTTACAAAGAAAGTAAAGTACATGTATGTAGGATTTATTTTGTTACGCATCATAGAACATTGTAAATAGTCGAAAGAGTACATTCGTTTCGTCAAAGCAGGGCGGCTTCTAAGTAGAAATAAATCATTTGATTGACTATCGAGGTAGAACGTCATGTACGTATGACGCAAGCAGAGTTGTTTCAGTACGATCCTCTCGAATATATAAATACTCGCACAGTTTAACTGTTGATATTCATTCAATACAACTTTCTCTCTCTTGCAAATATATATATTTAAAACAATTATTTAAAAATGTTTGGTACACAAGCTCAAATCGGTGGTATCAATAGTTGGAATCAGGATTATCAAACAGTTGGTTTTGGTAATTATGGTTATGGAATTTATTCTCAAGATGTTGAAGTTCATCGAAATCCGTTTACTGGCCGTGTAAATATCGATCGTGATGTAGATTTTGTGCCACTTGGCAACAGTTATTTTGCACCTTATGCTAGTTTTCCAAGTGCATATCATCAACATTATCATAACTAACTGATTTTTTTCTTTTTTCGAATAAAAAATAAATGAAAATTGTGAAACAGAACAAAAAAAAACAAATAACTTTATTTATATTCAATATAACGGAAAATTCGGATCAATATCTGAATGCCACGATTGAAAACCACCTTCTAAATCTTTGATTTTCTCATCGATATTCTCAATATCAGATAGAAGTTCTTTTAATTTCTTGACAGCTATTTGTGAATCATTTCCACGTCGACAGACGATAACAATTTGTTGATTATTCTCAAGACTTGTTCGTAATTGATTACGTAATTCTTCATTATTCTTATCGTATAATAGCCGATCCATTGATAAATGAAATGATTTTTCGAATTGTGCTATTTGAAGTTCATGTTCGGGTCGAACATCGATAATAAATGATGATGAATTCGTATTTGCAAAGTCATTAACTGTAATACGTTCATTTTGTTTTAATAAACGTTTTCGACACGGTTGATCAGTCGTGCATTGATCGAATGGAGGAGGAGCTGGTTGATGAACAATGCTCGGATTCTTTCCACAGACTGCACATGTTAACTGACGATTACGTAGATTAATCGTTCGAAAACGCATCGATAACCCATCGACAAGAAGCATTCGATTACATAGAATATCGCCAATTTTCGTGAGAATTTTTATAGCTTCGAGTGCTTGCAAACTACCTAATGTTCCGCAAACAGGCCCGAGAACACCAACATCCGAACAAGTCGAAACAGTTTCAGCTGGCGGTGCTTGAGGATACAAACAACGATAGCATGGACCATCGTTTTCTCTATAATTCCAAACACTTAATTGTCCTTCGAAACGTATGACACTCGCTGATACAAGAGGTTTATCACAAAGAACACAAGCATCATTGATTAAATAACGTGTTATGACATTGTCCGTGCAATCGAGTACGACATCGTACTGTTGAATAATATTCATGATATTTTCATGTGTTAATAATTGATTATAAGTATCGATTTTTAATGAAGAATTCATTTGTGAGCAAGTGATCTGTGCTGATTCAACTTTAGTCTTTCCGACGGTTGTTTCACGATGAATGATTTGACGATGAAGATTCGACATATCAACATTATCATGATCAACTAAACCGAGACGACCAAGACCTGACGATGCTAAATAGAGAGCAGCTGGAGAACCTAAACCTCCACAGCCGATAATCAAAGCAGAAGCATTTTTCAAACGTTCTTGAGCATGAACACCGAACTCAGAAAGAATCAATTGACGTGAATACCGTTGTACTTCATCATTCGACAGAGAATGATTTCGAATACATTTCGCCATATTTGCAACAGCAATCAAATGGTATTCACTACATCATATTGTCGAATTTTCTCAATGGCTGAACTATCAATCCAGTCAAATCCGATTCATGCCGAGAGAATAATTAATTAATTGAGATTTATTTTTTTCTAATTATTGAAAATAAATCAAATAAAAATTGGCAAGAAATTCGTAGAAATATGTCGTAATTTGATATTTTGAATGACATGAGATGGTGCCACATGTACTTTAATCCACATCACATCGCAACTCATTTCCCGTTCGTCCAACGCTTCGCGTTCTGAGTCATAGCAAATGTGAAACAAGCACGCGATGCTTCGCTCGATCGTACATTGATCGAACCAAGCAATCAAATATCTTTTTCATTAACACATCGAAAATCAATTCGAGCGTTTTTTTTTCTTTGAAAATTATCGTAACTATTTAATTCCTCGTCGTCATCATATTTGAATACATATAATTCATTTCTTCTTTCTTTTTTTTTCTTCTTCTCCTCTCTCGTTCTGACAATCTCCACCTACTCAAGGTATAGTAATGTAGACAGTTCAAGTACTATTATATTCAACAAACATTAGACATAGTATAGTTGAACCCACTTCTCACATTGATTGATATTATTCATAAGGTGGGAATCATGGTTACATAAGACCTGTCAAATGCGTCCTTTGTGTTGAAAAAGAGTTTGTGTGTACATATTGAACAACAAATTACATCAAAGTGTGATTTTTGAATATGAATTCAACTGATCGCTTTTTTTTTCTTCGTTCTTTTTTTAATCAAACTCCTCCTTTATTCTATTCATGGCATTCATATTTGTAATCTACATATACACATCGATGTGTGTATATAAATACATATACATTTATATTATTATTATTATTATTTTCAGATCTTTTTACATTTTAAATTTTAATCAATATGTCGGACAATCGAAAAAAATCTCGACGACGTCGATCGATCGACGAAGCCCCCGAATTAACACCGATCGAAAAATCTATTGCTAAATATGTTCGATTTGAATGTCCAACTAAAAAAGGAATGTTAATGGGCACGCAAGTGCCATATTTTAACGGAACGAAAGCTGTTGATTGTCTTGTCGAATCGAAATGGTCATCAATACGAAGTAAAACATCTGGTGAATCAACGAAAGAAAGTAAACATCCGATTTGTTTTTCGTCGAGACATGATGCTGTACAGGTAAATAATCGAGTTTGTTTTTTGTTTTCATTTGGGTTTTTCGTTGAATCTATTGTTAGATGCTTCGTAAATTTTTGGAAAACGATATGTTTCGTCGTGTAGTGAAAGTTTACAAAGAAGATAAATCATCTTCGGAACAGGTGTCATCGAATAATGCCGGTGATACATCGCAATCGAATACACCTCGTTCTATTCGACAACGTAAAACTAAAACAACAACAACAACAACACCGAACGAATCAGCGAAAGACGACGAGACAAAAGATAAAGACAAAGCCAAAAAACGAAAATTCAAATTCGAATTAACTGAAGATCAAGCATTTATCGAGTCAGTCAATGATTTCTATGTTTGGATTTATTCGCCAACAACTGTCAAGCAGTACATCATGGGCGCTTTACTTGTCATTGGTTGCATTGGCGTTTGTCTCTTTCCATTATGGCCAGCAGAAGTTCGTACCGGAGTTTATTATCTCTCGATGGTACTTGCTAGTCTACTTGGTGTTTTACTATCATTGGCCGTCATTAAATATATTATCTTTGCCGGTGTTTGGTTACTTACAATGGGTAAAATTAAATTTTGGTTATTGCCTAATTTAACTGAGGATGTTGGCTTTTTCGAATCGTTTGTCCCGTTATATACACTCAATGTAACAACAAAGAAAACAACGGAAAAGAAAAAAGAAAGTGCCGATGATGACGACGATGATGATGACAGAGTCGTGTCCAACAAAACTCAAGACAATTCAACTGGAGATAATAAGAAAACAACGACGACGACGACGACGACTGTTGGCCAAACAGAAAGTGAACATGATGATGAAGATAAGGAAAAATCCAGTAGTCGATCGAGTTCAATCGATGATATTGAAGAAGGAAATAAACCACAAAAATCATCGGATGAAGATTTCGAAATGCTTTCAAAGGAAGAACTAGAGACAAAATAACAATAAAAACAAAATATATCCATGTTATCTTTTTTCGTTTTTTTTCAACTCAAGCAATAGATATCTATACATATTATACATTTAAGATGTTTTCTTCTTCTTCTTCTTCTTCTTCTTCTTCTTCTTTTGCCTTCACTTTATTTCTTTTCTTTTTTTAAATTGAACAGTGTGTTGCAATTAGATTCTTCTCCTTCTTTTCTCTTAGAGTTTCTCTCGAGATCGTAGCGTGTGCAGTGAAAACATCGAGCAAAACAGAAATTGCAACGCACTCAAAGTTTCTTCTCCTTCAATATTTATTACTCCATCTAGTTACACAGCAATCAAAATCGCACCGAATCATCGATAGTATTGCGTCTTGTCCTGTGTTTTTCTCCTTGTTTTTGTTCTTGTGACGCATATATTCATTGATCTTTCGCGGTAAACAAAAAAAAAGCGAGACAGAGAAAAGAAAAGATCATGTTTTTTTTTTCTATAGTTGTTGTATTGTCTTGGTGGTATACATATGTACGCACACATTCTTTATTTTATTCTGTTAAATTGTCATCTTTATCGATCGAATAATAAAAAAAAACGAAACCAAAATCGAATAGCATCGAGACTTGCAAATAGATCTTGCGCGACGTTTAACAGATGGCGCCAAAGATGCTACATCAAATATCTCCGTTTAGTTTCTGTTGTATAATATTGGATTGTATGAAAGAAGAAAAACGAGATTTATACAAGCGTATTTTTGCCATAAATGAATAAAAGTTAATCGACAGTTGTGTAAATGCATAAACGTGTAAATATTACCAAATGCATTTAACTAACTATTTTGGAGAAGTTTCATCTTTATGTTTAAACGGCCTGCAGGAGAGGAAAATGGCTATTTGTCGCTTGAATAGAGTATTGAGTACAACATTTTCTTTTATTATTCGCATATTTCAGAACTAGTCTATCATACTTACGTTTCAACGAAGCTAATAACAATGTCAGGTCAATTCAGTGTAGGCTACGGTGTTGCATTAAGTAATTCCTTGACAAATAGTGAAATTGATGAAATTCATTTGTCGAAATTTTAGTTGCCGGTGGTTTGATCGGATATTTTCGTACCGGTAGTATTATCTCACTTTTATTAGGTAATTCAAAGCAAAAAACAACAACAAACAAATCTATGATTCCTTCTCTTCGATTGTAGGTGTTGTTTTGGGTGTATGGACAGTTTATAATGCACTTCATCCTACACGTCAAAATAATCTTGCTAACTTATGCGTAAATACATATTATTCAACAAATTTGATTTCTTCTTTTTTAAATATTCATAGATTGCCACTATTCTCGGTGTCGTTATGTTAGTTCGTTATTTGATTGGTGGCAAAATATTTCCACCGCTTGTCATCGCTGGTCTATCGGCTGTACAAATTTACTTTCATTATCCATATTTAACGAAATAGATCTTGTCATGAACAAAAGCAATGATGTATATTTCGCATTTTGACTTATTTAGTCCTGCTAGCTATTCGTCTTGTTTTTTTTTGTTTTTTTAATAAGCAAGCAAACTGTCTTTCTCATGTGTTTTGTTATTACGCTATTTTATTGAAAAAGAAAAAACTTATTCGTAGAAATATATTTATTTAAACCAAGCATCTTAACGATTATTTTTTTCTTATTTATACAAGACTAAATAAAACAAAAAAAACCCACAAGATTCTATTGTTCTCTTCTAGAATGTACATATCAATGCAGAGCTTTCTCGTTCTTCATATTTGAACAACAACAACACACACCCTCAAAATAGTATTAGGTTAATTAATAGATATATTACAAAATGTCTTTTCCACCACATATGCCAATGATGCCTCCTATGCCATTCTTTCCTTCAATGATGATACCACCGCCCAATGTAAACCTTCGTTTTATCTTTCGAAATCAAAAACGGTTTGTTTTATTCTAGCTGTCAACACCGCCACCGGGAATGCCGCCAATAGGAACGAATAGTACTCAAAAACCAGGAGATAACGAAAAGGTTCGTTGATATTTAGTTTGATTATTTTGTAATTGGAATGAATCTATTTATAGAAAGGTCGTCCTCAAGGAGCAACAACCGTTTTTGTTGGGAGTATATCTGATCGTGCACCTGATGTTATGATCAAACGAATGCTTCAAGTAATTTTGGTGACTTTTTGTTGTTTTATTTGATTTTTATTGATTTAGCTTTGTGGTGATGTTGTCAATTGGAAACGGATTCAAGGCGCTGATGGAAAACTTCAAGGTATTTTTTGTTTGTATTGATGGTTTTTTTTAGGAATTTGAACTGTTTTTGTTTTAGCTTTTGGTTTTTGCGAATATGAAAATCCTGAAGGTACACTTCGCTGTATTCGTCTATTGAATGGCTATCAAATTCAAGATAAAAAATTACTAGTAAGTCTTCATTTTCGTTTCGTTCGTTGCTCACCCTCAAAACTTAGACACACATACACATTTTTCAGTCGAAAATCTTGACTGATTGGTAACCAATACGAGACAGAAGCTCTATCATAGTAAAAAAAGAAACACAACCTGGTAAAAACTATTTCTCTATTGTTTTACTACTGTCGATCCTTTTTGTTTCTGAAGGAATTTTTCTTTCTTGGCGGCTGTGTGTTTACAAATTACAAGTTGATTTTAAAACTAAGACTCAAGAGTGAGTGGTATTTTCGATTGAGTTACCTACATTTCTTTTTCCTGAATCAGAAGAAAATCGAATTGATTTGTGAACATAAAAATCAACGATTTATATTTGATTTGTTTAGGTTAAAGTCGATGCAAAAACTAAAGTCATCATTGATGAATACAAGAAAAAGAAACGACGTGAACTGGCCAAGAAAGCAGCTAAAGATATGACAGCTTTCAAATTGCTCTACGAAGAAGAAGACGAAGAGAAAACCGACGCAAACAGTACGAGTGCCGATGGAAAAGTAAAACAAAAGAAAACGAAAATCTCTCTCGTGTAAAATTCATTCTCGTTTTGTATTTAAGAAAAAATCCGGTGAAGAAGGTGAAATCGAAGAAGAAGACGACGATTACATCGACAATGATACACGTCGTGAAGATTCAGCGATCAAACAAGCGATTGAAACAGTTATGCGTGAATATTCACGTGAAATGAATTTAAAAGCTTTAGAAGCCAAAGAACAAGCGCTACGTGAAGCACAAATGGCAGCTGCAGCTCCACCACCACCGCCTCCACCATCATCCGTCCCTGTCGTAGCCAGTGAAAGCCCAACATCCGATGATCAATCAGCACCTCCGGATACTCAACGAGTCGATCCAGCTGCTGCTCTGGAAAACGAAGAAGAAAAACGAAGTTTAATATCAAATGAAATTCAATTATTTCGTCATCGTTTCAAAGACGAAGAAACCAAAATGCGTAACACGGAAAAAGAACGACGAGATCGATACGAACGTGAACGTGCTCTCCAACGAGAAAAACGTACAGCTGCAGAATCAGCCAAATCCCCTTCATCGCCCAATGATGATCGTCATCGTAGTTCGTCATCACGACATCATGCCAGTAATTCCATTCGAAGTCTCACCAACGATCGACGGACAACACCATCACGTTATGATCGTCGTTCGCCGCGATCGTATCATCGACATTCACGAACGAAATCACCGGTATCGAGATCTCATCGAAATGACGACAACGACGATGAGGAAACCATCGAACGTAAACGACAAGAACGACGAATACGAGAAAAGGAAAATATCTATCGAGATGTACGTTGTTCTTCTTCTTCTTCTTGAAATAGAATTTGATCAATTGTTTTGTTGCGTTTTAGAGATTGAAAACTTGGGAACAACGCGAACGAAAACGACGTAGCGATTATCAAGCTGAAAAAGAACGTGAACTACTTCGATTACGCGATGAAGAGAAAGAACGAAAACGTTCATTAACATTTCACGAAAATTACAAAGATGATACTCATGATTTTATCTACTACAAGTAAGGAGAAATCTAGTCGATAATTTCAGTCGAATAGGTTAACAGCACAGATGAAATCGGTTCAAATCTGCACTAAAGTGATGAATAACCAATAAAATAACTTTCGTTCTTCTGACTCAATCTGGAGACAGCTTTGACCTGATTAGTGCACGAAACGAATAAACAGTTCTTTCTCAACACTTTTTGCGCGTTTGTTTAGAGGCACAGCATTGGCACGTCGAATCAAAGACCGTGAACGTGAAATTGAACTAGATAAACGCGATCGACAACGAGAGAAAGAGGAAATTCAAGAATTGAAAAAGAAATTAACAGCCGAAGGCAAATATGATGATATCGAACTTGAAATCAAACAACGTTTGCAAAAAGATGAAGAGACAATACGAAAACGTCTCGCCGATCTTGTGAAAGCGGAAAGTGATGTGTCAAGTGAAGAATCAGGTGATGAACAAGAATCGAAGAAAAAATCGTCGTCATCGATCAAAAAAGAAATTCCTGAGGAAACAAAAACGAAAGAACAATCGCCGCAACTAACAGTTAAAACTGAACCAACAGAAAAATGTTTGTTATTCTTTTGTCTTTCTCTAATCTATTGATTGTTGGTTTTCGTTAGATCGCGAAGAAAGTCCACCGCCGACGTCTGCACTTGGAGGTGCGCCTATAACTGCCGCAAAAATCGTTTCCAAACGAAGATTAGCTCGTAACGAAGTAAGATCACATCTTTTCAAAGCAAAACCATTTAATTTCGATGATTTCAGGCATTTGGCGATGATCAAGAAGATGATCATGCAACGACACAACCAAAGAAATCGAAATTATCTGCGATACCTGATCGACAATCGCCGGTTGCTCAACCAGTTCCGGTTTCAGTTAAGAAAGAAGAGCCACCACCGCCACCGCCGCCGGCTCCAGTTGCAAAAAATCCTGATGCAAATTCGTTGCGAGCACAAGAAGAAAAACGACAAGCAGTTTGTAAATTAATCGAAAGTATTCCAACGAAAAAAGAAGATCTCTTCACTTTTCCTCTCGATTGGTCATTACTCGATTCTGTACGTACTCACTCACTCACTTATCTGAAACTATCATTTATGTTCAATGTTTTGTTTAGACTCTCATGGAAAAACGTATCAAACCATGGGTAACGAAAAAGATCGTCGAATATCTTGGCGAAGAAGAACCAGCATTGACAGATTTCATTTGTACATCGATAATGTCGAAGAAAAATGCTGAAACAATTGTAAATGATGTTCGAGTTGTTCTTGACAATGAAGCTGATGTATTTGTTGTTAAAATGTGGCGTTTAATTGTCTATGAAATTGAAGCTAAACGAAATGGTTTAAGCAAATAAATAAATTCCATTGTATTTGTTTTGTTTGTCGGATTCGGCGTTCTCGACGTACATTGATTCGAACATTTGTTTTCTTTTTTGCTTTTTATTCATCTAGAAAAACAAACTGAGAAAAAGGAAATTCTTTAACTTATGTATGTGTTTTCTTTTGTTATTATATGTATAAAATAAAACAAAAAATGATCACAGTTAAACACGAACAAATGCAAATAACAATCCTAATGTCGTGATATGATCAAATATGACGTGTACTAGACGTTTAAGCATTGTCTATCGCCTTCCGATCAACTTGAGTTTACTAAACAAATCAAAAACCTTTTAAAGTGATATATTAAAACGAATAATAGAGAGCTTAAAACGGCATAAATTATGTCCAACTTCGGATTCGGAACATGTTTTTTTTTCTTTATCAGTTTTGTAATTAAATGTCCATCTGTTAAACCTTATTTTGCGAAAACAAACTTAGTCTAACATTGATATATATACTGGTTATATTATAAGTCGGCACAACTTGAGAACAGCAACACCCTCACCCTCAACACCCTCAAAAAAAACCCAGTCAATAAGAAGATATCGATATCGCATATAAAGGCTTCAATGTCTATTGACATATATATTTGCTATTGACGCAGAATACAACATAATATTCTCGAAGTCATTCGTTACTTATTGTTTTTTTCTTGTAATAAAAATAAAGGCTGCAAATAGATCAACCAGTTAAATATAGAATTGAGAACGGTTTATCTCCCAGTAAATGTAGAAAAACATTAGCAATTAGAAGATGCTATATAATTTCGAAAGGATTCAAAAAGCGACAATACATGTACTATAGAAGAATAAGAGATTCATTTCGGTTTTCTTATTATGTCCCAGATTGATTTATATCGACGGTGAGTTTTGTGTAGAGGATTGAAAGAATTCAAAATATATAACGACCATATGCAACCACATGGAAATGTCTTGTGCCATCGATTTTTGAAGAGGTTTGTAGTATGTTTTAATGAGTGGTTCGTAACATCCAGCGGCGCAACCAAGATTTTTCGAGTAGTGGGCAAACTTCTCTTGTATCGAAAAAAATCGATGGACAAAATGGGCGGTAATTTTACCAATAGGCAAAAATTTCTTGGTTCGACCAAGGATTGATAATATAGAAAAAATACAAAACAAAATGAAATGAGGTTGTTTTAATTAACAAATGCATTAAACACGTAGATTTTAAACCTGAGTTAGATGTGTTTTAGCCTATTTCAAGTAATGAACTGTGGAGTTCTATCAGAGTTAAACTAGAGAGAATTTTATATGGGCGAATAGTACAAAAC
>Ga0209930_1000958_pt1 | contig 52897 bp, 38 predicted proteins | sample ThiBiot_500_biof_2_FD_183948 | JGI IMG/M metagenome (GOLD analysis project Ga0209930, IMG submission 183948) | Wastewater bioreactor microbial communities from Cape Town, South Africa - Thiocy_cont_500_biof (SPAdes) | ecosystem: Engineered > Bioreactor > Thiocyanate-remediating >...
GCATTGGCTGCGCTGGCGATGATCATCGCCGACGCGAAGCCCAGAAGCGCGGTCCGCATGTTCATGTGAGAACCTCCCTGTGGAACTGGTCGAGACCCCTGGGGCGAGCATGCGCAACGCCCGTCCAGCCGAACGGATCACGACGCGTCCCCTCCCCAAAAAACGCTCGTTGAGAACCTGTCTGCAACAGAGCCTCAAAGCGCTTTGAAGCGAGTTTCAGCAGTTGGCGCGCCAGCTGTCAAGCGGTCGCACAACCGAAAAGGCGTGCAGCGCAGCAAGGATCGATCGTGATTTCGTATGATAAATCAGCGCATTCCGCTGAATCTTCTTATGAATCCGCTACCGTCCGATCATTTTGCATCGCAACAGGCCTGCCCTTCGATCAGCATCGCTCAGGATCGATCTTGAAAGCGGATTTGAAAGCGCTTTGAATAGCGTCCTGAGGGAGGACGGGCTCGATGCGGCTCAAGGAACTCGCCCTGCATCTCGGTCTGTCGCAGACGACCGTGAGCCGGGCGCTGAACGGCTATCCGGAAGTGAACGAGGAGACGCGGCGGCGGGTGCTCGACGCGGCGCGCCGTCACGGCTACCAGCCGAACGCCAATGCCCGCCGCCTCGCCACCGGCCGGGCGGGCGCGATCGGCATCGTGCTGCCCACCGACCGCAACATGCTGCTCGACCCGCATTACATGGAATTCCAGGCCGGGCTCGGCGAAACGCTGCTCGCCGACGAGATCGACATCGTGCTGTCGCCGACGCGCGGCAGCGACGAGATGGCGACCTATCAGCGGATGGCCGTCGGTTCGCGTGTCGACGGTGTCGTGCTGTCGAGCCCGCTCATCGCCGACGACCGTGTCCGCGTGCTGACGGAACTCGGCCTGCCCTTCGTCCTGCATGGCCGCACCGAATCGCCGGTGCCGCATGCCTGGATCGACATCGACAACGAGGGCGCGTTCCGCCACGCCACCAAGCACCTGATCGATCTCGGCCATCGCCGCATCGGCCTCGTGAACGGCGAGACGCGCTTCACCTTCGCCCGCGATCGTGAGGCCGGCTTCCGTTCGGCGCTCGCGGCGCGCGGCATCGCCGTCGACGAGCGCTTCGTCGCCTCGGGCGTGATGAGCGACGAGATCGGCTACCGCATCACGGAGCGCTTCCTCGCCGAGACGCCGCGGCCGACGGCGCTGCTGGTCTCGTCCATGATGATGTCGCTCGGCGCCTTCCGCGCCATCCGCGCCGCGGGGCTGGAGCTCGGCCGCGACGTCTCGATGATCGCGCATGACGACGTTTTTCCGTTCCTGAACCCCGACGTCATGGTGCCGACCATGTCGACGACGCGCTCCTCGATCCGTGCCGCCGGCAAGCGGGTGGGCGAATTGTTGAAGGAACTGGTCGAGGGCCGCGCCGCCGAGACGATCCACGAACTCTGGCCCGTCGAGCTCGTGGTGCGCGCCTCGACGGGGCCGGCGCCGGACGACTGAGCGTCCGCTTGACAGGCGGCGGCGAACATCGAACAACGCTGCGGTCATCAGCCGGATCAACGCCGTGACTTCATCAGCGCTTTCCGCCGAGGCCGCCGCAAGGGCCGCGCTCATCGCCGTCGACTGGGGCACCTCGCGCTGCCGCGCGATGCTGCTGGACGGCGACGGCGCCGTGCTCGCCGAGGCCGACAGCGCCGACGGCATCGGGCCCCTCGGCGGCCAGGGCCACGAGGAGGCCTTCGAGAGCCTGACCGCCGGCTGGCCGCGCGTTCCGGCGCTGATGGCCGGCATGGTCGGCAGCCGCCAGGGCTGGCGCGAGGCTGCCTATGTCCCGGTGCCGGCGACCAGCGCGGCGCTCGCCGCCGGCCTCTGCCGCTTCGAGGATGCGACCCATAGGCCGATCGCCATCGTTCCGGGCATCGTGCTGCGCGCGGCCGAGCGCGACGGCGACGTGATCCGCGGCGAGGAAACCCAGCTTGTCGGGCTGATGGAGGAGGAGCCTGCGTTCAGGGGCGTCGCCATCCTGCCCGGGACGCATTCCAAATGGGCCTCGGTCGGCGACGGCACGATCGGCCGCTTCCAGACCTTCATGACCGGCGAGATGTTCGAGCTTCTGGCGCGGAAATCGTTCCTGCGCCACTCGGTCGCCGAGCATGCCGACGACATCGCCGCCTCGCCGCATTTCGCGCTCGCGGTGAAGCGCAGCACCGTGGAGGGGCTGCCCTTCCTCGCCGCGATCTTCTCGGTGCGCGTGCGCCAGCTGCTCGACGGCGTCTCGGGCGACGACAACCTCGCCTATCTCTCCGGCCTCGTGATCGGCGGCGAGATTGCCGCGGCGCGGCAGGCCGGCCTCCTCGCCGCCGGCCAGCCCATCCGCATCATCGGATCGCGCTCGCTCGCCAGCGCTTATCTCAGCGCCTTTGCCATCGCGGGCCACGCGGCGGAGGCTCGCGACGGTTCGGCGCTGGTCCGTCTCGGCCTCGTGCGCATCGCGCGCGCCAACGCCATGCTGTGAGGATCGCCATGACCCATCCGCTCTTCGGCACGCACCGGCCGCTGGTCGCCATCCTGCGCGGCATCGCACCCGGCGAGGCGGCCGCGGTGTTCGACGCGCTGGTCGAGGCCGGCATCACGCTGATCGAGGTGCCGCTCAATTCGCCGGAGCCGTTCGTCTCGATCGAGACCATGGCGAAGCGCGCCAATGGCGCCGCCAAGGTCGGCGCCGGCACGGTGCTGAAGCCGACCGATGTCGATTCGGTGAAGGACAGCGGCGGCACGATCATCGTCTCCCCGAATGCCGATCCTTCCGTGATCCGCCGCACCAAGGAACTGGCGCTCGAGTCCTATCCGGGCGTCTTCACCCCGACCGAGGCGTTCTCGGCCATCGCCGCCGGCGCCGATGCGCTGAAGTTCTTCCCGGCCGAGCTGATCGGCCCCGCCGGCATCCGCGCCATGAAGGCCGTTCTGCCGAAGGATTTGCCGGTTCTCGCCGTCGGCGGCGCCAATGCCGACAACTTCGCGGAGTTCCTCAAGGCCGGCTGCAGCGGCTTCGGGATCGGCTCGTTTCTCTACAAGCCCGGCGCCTCGATCGCCGATGTCGCGGCGCGGGCGCGCGAGGTCGTGGCCGCCTTCGACGCCGCAGCATAAGCCGGCAAAACTCTTTCGCTCCGCAGCATCAAGCGATCGTGAACCGCGGTCCGCGGTTGCTTCTTACAATCGTCATCGTCTGCCTTCATGTTCGGCCCAATCAGAGCCAGCCCGAACGCGAAGGAGGTCCGTGATGAGCGACACCACGACCTGCACCGGCAAGGATTCCTCGCTGAACGAGCTCCTGCGGGAGCCGATCATCGCCATGCTGATGACGAGCGACGGCGTGCGTTCCGACGACATCCGAGCGCTCTTCCGGGATGTCGCCGAGAAGAACCGCGAGCGCCCGCGCGCCCGTCAGCTTTTCGAGTGCGATTTCACACGGTGAGGTGAGCCCGCACTTCGGCGCTGCCCATCTCGGCCTGCGTCCCTGACGCCACCACTTCGCCGCGATCCATCACGGCGAAGGTGTCGGCGAGTTCGTGGGCGAAATCGAAATACTGCTCGACCAGCAGGATGGCCATCGTCCCCTGGGCGCGCAGCCATTCGATCGCGCGGCCGATATCCTTGATGATCGAGGGCTGGATGCCCTCTGTCGGCTCGTCGAGCACGAGCAGGCGCGGCCGCGTGACGAGCGCGCGGCCGATGGCGAGCTGCTGCTGCTGGCCGCCCGACAGGTCGCCGCCGCGCCGGCCGAGCATGTCCTTCAGCACCGGGAACAGCTCGAAGATATAGTCGGGGATGTAACGCTCCCGGCGGGGGATCGGCGCATAGCCGGTCTCGAGATTCTCCTTCACCGTCAAAAGCGGGAAGATCTCGCGGCCCTGCGGCACATAGGCGATGCCGGCCCTGGCGCGGTCATAGGGCGCCATGCGGCCGAGCACCTTGCCTTCCCAGACGATCTCGCCGGACGCGATCGGCTTCTGGCCGACGATGGCGCGCAAGAGGCTCGTCTTGCCGACGCCGTTGCGGCCCATCAGGCAGGTCACCTTGCCGGTCTCGGCCTTGATCGAGACGCCGCGCAGCGCCTGCGCCGCGCCATAGTAGAGGTCGACATTCTTCGCTTCGAGCATGGTCGCCCTACCTTCCGAGATAGACTTCGATCACCGTCGGATCGGCCGAGACGGCGTCGAGCGTGCCTTCCGAGAGCACCGAGCCCTGGTGCAGCACCGTGACCTTGACGTCGAGGTCGCGGACGAAGGTCATGTCGTGCTCGACCACCACCACCGACTTCGTCTTGGCGATCTCCTTCAGGAGCGCCGCCGTCTCGCGCGTCTCGGCATCGGTCATGCCGGCCACCGGTTCGTCGACGAGGAGGAGCTGCGGCTCCTGCGCCAGCAGCATGCCGATCTCGAGCCACTGCTTCTGGCCATGCGAGAGATTGGCGGCGAGCCAGCTCCGCTTGTCGCCGAGGCGGATGATCGAGAGCAGTTCCTCGATGCGCTCGATCTCCTTGCGGCTGGTGCGGTGGAAGAGCGTCGCGAAGGGACGGCGGACGCCGGCCAGCGCCAGTTCGAGATTGTCCCAGACGGTATGGCTCTCGAAGACGGTCGGCTTCTGGAACTTGCGGCCGATGCCGAGCGAGGCGATCGCTGCCTCGTCGAGCCGGGTCAGGTCGGTCGAGCCGGCGAAATAGACATCGCCCTCGTCGGGCTTCGTCTTGCCGGTGATGACGTCCATCATGGTCGTCTTGCCGGCGCCGTTCGGGCCGATGATCGCCCGCATCTCCCCCGGCTCGATGACCAGCGAGAGCGAGCGCAGCGCCTTGAAGCCGTCGAAGGAGACGGAGACGCCGTCGAGATAGAGCAGCGAGTTCCGCGCCTTCTCGTGGCTGGGCTTCTCGTGGCTGGCGGCGGTCTTGGCTGCCGCGGGGGCGGCCGGGTCGAGTGTCTCGGTCATGCGCCTTCCTCCGCTGCGCGGCTGGCATCGATGGGCGAGGCATCCGGCTCGGTGCGCGCCGCCGGCTTGGCGCGGCTCCTGGCGAGCAGGGTTCCGACGACGCCCTTCGGCAGGAACAGCGTCACCGCGATGAACAGCGCGCCGAGCACGAACAGCCAGTATTCGGCGAGCAGACCGCTGGTGAACCAGGTCTTGCCGAAATTGACGAGCAGCGCGCCGACGATCGGCCCGATCAGCGTGCCGCGGCCGCCGACCGCCACCCAGATGACCGCCTCGATCGAATTGGCAGGGGCGAATTCGCCGGGATTGATGATGCCGATCTGCGGCACATAGAGCGACCCGGCGACGCCGGCCATCATCGCCGAGAGGACGAAGACGACGAGCTTGTAGCCCTCGACGCGGTAGCCGATGAAGCGGGTGCGGCTCTCGGCATCGCGCACCGCGACCAGCACCTTGCCGAATTTCGACATGATGACCGCGCGGCAGATCAGGAAGCCGAGCGCCAGCGCCAAGGCCGAGGCGAAGAAGAGGACGCCGCGCGTCTCCGGCGCCTGGATGTTGAAGCCGAGGATATCCTTGAAATCGGTCAGGCCGTTATTGCCGCCAAAGCCCATGTCGTTGCGGAAGAAGGCGAGCAGCAGCGCATAGGTCATCGCCTGCGTGATGATCGAGAGATAGACGCCGGTGACGCGCGAGCGGAAGGCGAACCAGCCGAAGACGAAGGCGAGCAGGCCCGGCACCGCGAGGACCATCAGCGCGGCGAACCAGAACTGGTCGAAGCCGTACCAGAACCACGGCATTTCCTGCCAGTTCAGGAACACCATGAAGTCGGGCAGGATCGGGTTGGCATAGACGCCGCGCGCGCCGATCTGGCGCATCAGATACATGCCCATCGCATAGCCGCCGAGCGCGAAGAACGCGGCATGGCCGAGCGAAAGGATGCCGCAATAGCCCCAGACGAGATCGACCGAGAGCGCGAGCAGCGCATAGCAGAGATATTTGCCGATCAGCGCGATGGCGTAGGTCGGGATGTGCAGCGGGAAGGACGGATCGGTGAGGCTGAGCAGCGGCAGGATGATGCCGACCGCCATGAGCAGGCCGAGCACGATCCATGTGTTGCGGTCGAGCCCGCGGAGGATGAAGGCGGTGATCATGCCACGGCTCCTGTCGAACCGGTCTCTTGCCGACGGACACCGCGAAGGCCCCCACCCCAGCCCTCCCCCGCAAGGGGGGAGGGAGAAGGAGCGCGACCGGCATCCTCCGAGATTGACGACCGCTCAGCGGCTGCGGACCGGCCCTCTCCCCCCTTGCGGGGTAGAGATGGAGAGGGGGCCTTTTCACGGCCGCCATGAGCTGAGTCGAGATAGGCCATATCGAGATAGAGCATCGCCCGTGCCAGCATGATCACGCCTCCACCGAGCGGCCCTTGAGGGCGAAGAGGCCCCGCGGACGCTTCTGGATGAACAGGATGATGAAGACGAGCACCAGGATCTTGGCGAGCACGGCGCCGGCATAGGGCTCGAGGAACTTGTTGGCGATGCCGAGCGTGAAGGCGCCGACCAGCGTGCCCCAGAGATTGCCGACGCCGCCGAACACCACGACCATGAAGCTGTCGATGATGTAGTTCTGGCCGAGATTGGGGCTGACATTGTCGATCTGCGACAGCGCGACGCCCGCAATGCCCGCGATGCCCGAGCCGAGGCCGAAGGTGAAGGCGTCGACCCAGGGCGTTCGGATACCCATCGAGGAGGCCATCGGCCGGTTCTGCGTCACGGCGCGGGTCTGCAGGCCGAAAGGCGTGCGCTTCAGCACCAGCATCAGCACCGCGAAGACGCCGAGCGCGAAGACCACGATCCACATGCGGTTGTAGGTGATCGCGATATGTCCGAGATCGAAGGTGCCCGACATCCAGGAGGGGTTGCCGACCTCGCGGTTGTTGGGCCCGAACCAGGTGCGCACGGCCTGCTGCAGGATCAGCGACACGCCCCAGGTGGCGAGCAGCGTCTCGAGCGGGCGGCCGTAGAGGAAGCGGATCACCGAGCGCTCGATCAGGATGCCGACGGCACCCGAGACGAGGAAGGCGAGCGGCAGCGCGATGGCGAGCGACCAGTCGAACAGGCCCGGATAGTGGTTCCGGATCGTCTCCTGCACGACGAAGGTCGTGTAGGCGCCGAGCATGACCATTTCGCCATGCGCCATGTTGATGATGCCCATCACGCCGAAGGTGATGGCGAGGCCGATGGCGGCGAGCAGCAGCACCGAGCCGAGCGAGACGCCGTACCAGATGTTCTGGACGCCCTGCCAGAGCTGCAGCTGGCCCTGGATCGACGCGGCGGCGTCCTCGGCCGCGGCCTTGACCGCCGGATCGTCGCTCGCCGCCGCCGTCGTCAGCATGCCGAGCGCGTCCTGGTCGCCGCGCGCCGCGATGACGGCGACGGCCGCCACCTTGTCGGCGGAGGGCAGATCGGATTTCAGCACCGCGGCGGCGCGTGCCTGTTCGAGCACGCGCTTGATGCCGGCGTCGCTCTCGCGCGAAATCGCCTCGTCGAGCAGCGGAATCTGCGCCGGGTCGCCGCTCTTCAGCACGTCGGCCGCCGCGGAATAGCGCTTGGCCGGGTCGGGGCTCATCAGCGTCAGCGAGCCGGAGGCTGCGCGGACGACGCCGCGGATCTTGTTGTTGACCTTGATCTTGGTGACGTCGGACCGGCCGGCGCTGCCGGCCTCCGTGCCCGTCACCGGATCGATCAGCGTGTAGCCGCTGCCGGCCCGCGTCGCCTTGAACACGGCGCCGTCGGACTTGCGGACATAGAGATCGCCATTGGAAAGCGCGTCGAGAATGCCGGCGGCAGCCGGATCGCCGGTCGCGGCGAGCGCGCCGATCGCCTGTTCGAGCGCCGCGTAGTCGCCCTGGCCGAGCGCGTTGACCTCGGGGTGGATATCGGCGGCCGTGGCGGGCCGCGCCAGCACGAAGGCGGCCATGAGCGCCAGGAGGAGGACGAGGAAAGGCTGGGGCAGGCGAAGCTTCGTCACGGCGATGTCTCCGGATGCGGAGCGGCGGCGGGCGGATGCTGCGCCCTCGGGCCGCTGGAAGACGGGAGGCGAAGGCCGCCATCCCGTTTCGTCGTCGCCGGCGGCGCCGGAGCCTGTCGGATTTTTCGTCCGGCAGGAGCCGTGCCGCCGACGGTCAGGCGGAGGTCAGGATCCGCCCGTCGGGAACCGCTCGGTCAGGAACCGCCGCACTTGCCGGTCTTGACGTTGAAGTTGCCGCAGGACATCGGCGCGCGCCAATCCGAGATCAGGTCGGCCGAGTCGGGCAGGTAGTCGGACCACTCGTCGCCAACCACGAGGCCAGGGGTCTGCCAGACGACGTCGAGCTGGCCGTTGTCCTGGATCTCGCCGATGAAGACCGGCTTGGTGATGTGGTGGTTCGGCATGACGGTGGAGAAGCCGCCGGTCAGGTTCGGCACCGAGACGCCGATCAGCGCGTCGATGACCTTGTCCGGATCGGTCGTGCCGGCCTTCTCGACGGCCTGGACCCAGGCGTTGAAGCCGATATAGGTGGCTTCCATCGGGTCATTGGTCGTGCGCTTGTCGTTCTTGATGAACGCATGCCACTTCTTGATGAAGTCCTCGTTCTCCGGCGTGTCGATCGACTGGAAGTAGTTCCAGGCGGCGAGATGGCCGACCAGCGGGGCGGTGTCGATGCCGGCGAGTTCTTCCTCACCCACCGAGAAGGCGACGACCGGGATGTCCTCGGCCTTGATGCCCTGGTTGCCGAGCTCCTTGTAGAACGGCACGTTGGCATCGCCGTTGACGGTCGAGACGACGGCCGTCTTCTTGCCTTCCGAGCCGAACTTCTTGATCGCGGCCACTTCGGTCTGCCAGTCGGAGAAACCGAACGGCGTGTAGTTGATCATGATGTCTTCGGCGGGCACGCCCTTGGCCTTCAGATAGGCCTCGAGGATCTTGTTGGTCGTGCGCGGATAGACATAGTCGGTGCCTTCCAGCACCCAGCGCTTCACGCCGCCGCCTTCCTCGCTCATCAGGTAGTCGACCGCCGGGATCGCCTGCTGGTTCGGCGCGGCGCCCGTGTAGAAGACATTGCGCTCGCTCTCCTCGCCCTCGTACTGGACGGGGTAGAAGAGGATCGAATTGAGCTCCTTGAACACCGGCAGGACCGACTTGCGGGACACCGAGGTCCAGCAGCCGAACACGACCGCGACCTTGTCCTGGCTGATCAGCTCGCGGGCCTTCTCGGCGAAGAGCGGCCAGTTCGAAGCCGGATCGACGACGACCGGCTCGAGCTTCTTGCCGAGGACGCCGCCCTTCTTGTTCTGCTCGTCGATGAGGAAGAGCACGGTGTCCTTGAGCGTCGTCTCCGAGATCGCCATCGTGCCCGACAGCGAGTGCAGGATGCCGACCTTGATCGTATCGTCGGCGGCGTGGGCGCCGGAGACGCCGGCGCCGATCATCGCCGCCGTCGCAAGCGCGCCGAGGGTTCGGCCAAATCGCTTCAACATTTTCGAGGAATTCCCCCTGCTCGGACGCCGCCGCAGGCTTGCCCGGGCGATGCGTCGTTTCTGGTTTCCGTCGTTCCCGAAACGGCATGGACTGGCTCGGTGGAGGTCGCCGTCCATGACGCTCGGACGGAGTGTCGGCGCAATCTTGCAGTGCGGCATATACGTCGATTGACGTAGGCGCAGCGCAGCGACGGCGGCGCGCCGGGCGGAAACGAGGCGCCGCCTGCCCTTTGCGCCGCCGCGCCGATCCGCTACTGTCGCCCGAACACTGTGCACGCCTCGAAACTGGGCAGGGAGCCGATGGCGGGTCGACAGCGGATCCTGCCGATCCGACGCGAATACAACCGCTGGGTCGCGAACCAGACGCTCGAGGATTACGCGCTTCGCTTCACGGCGAAGAGCGCGCGCCGCTTCTCGACCGGACGGGTGTCGCAGACGGCGATCGGCGCCATTTCCTTCCTGGCGCTGGAAGCGATCGGCGGCGCCATCACCCTCTCGCATGGCACGTCGAACGTGCTGGCCGCGACGCTCGTGGTCGGCATCGTCCTCTTCGTGACCGGCCTGCCGATCGCCCGCTATGCCTCGCGCTACGGCGTCGATATCGACCTTCTGACGCGCGGAGCCGGCTTTGGCTATATCGGCTCGACGATCACCTCGCTGATCTACGCAACCTTCACCTTCATCCTGTTCGCGATCGAAGCATCGATCATGACGACGGCGCTGGAGCTCGCCTTCGGCATCCCGATCTGGCTCGGCTACATCCTGTCGGCCGCGGCGGTCATCCCGCTGGTGACGCATGGCATCACCTGGATCAGCCGCTTCCAGCTGGCGACGCAGCCGCTGTGGATCGGGCTCAACCTGCTGCCCGTCGGCTTCATCCTCTGGCAGGACGGCGGCTCGGTCTCGGAATGGCTCGCCTTCGAGGGGCTATCCGGCGATGGTGGCCACGGGCTCGGCCTCGTCGCCTTCGGCGCCTCCTGCTCGGTGATCCTCGGCCTGATGCCGCAGATCGGCGAGCAGGTCGACATCCTGCGTTTCCTGCCCGCCAAGGGCCTCACCGGCCGGCGCGGCCGCATCGCGACGCTGCTCGCCGGCGCGGGCTGGATCATCGTCGGCGCGCCGAAGCTGCTGTTCGGCTCGTTCCTGGCGGTGCTGGCGCTGCGCCATGGCGTTCCGGCGAGCAATGCTGCCGAGCCGGCGCAGATGTATGTCGTCGCCTTCGGCTATGTGCTGCCCTGGCCCGACGCCGCGATCTTCCTGACCGCCGCCTTCGTGGTGGTGTCGCAATTGAAGATCAACGTGATGAACGCCTATGCCGGGTCGCTGGCCTGGTCGAACTTCTTCTCGCGCCTGACGCACAGCCATCCCGGCCGCGTCGTCTGGCTGATGTTCAACGTCGCCATCGCGCTGCTGCTGATGGAGCTCGGTATCTACCGGGCGCTCGAACAGACGCTCGGGCTCTTCTCCGTCGTCGCCGTCGCCTGGCTCGGCACGATCGTCGCCGACCTCGCGATCAACAAGCCGCTCGGCCTCTCGCCGCCGGGGATCGAGTTCAAGCGCGCCCATCTCTACGACATCAACCCGGTCGGGGTCGGCGCGATGGGCATCGCGGCGGCGGTGGCGCTGATCGCAGCCGTGGGGCTTTTCGGAGAGGTCGCCAAGGCGCTGGCGCCGTTCATCGCGCTCGGCCTCGCGCTCCTCGCCGCGCCCGCGATCGCCTATGCCACCCGGGGCCGCTACTATCTGGCACGCAAGCCCCGCGCGGAATGGGCAAGCCGCCGCGAGATCACCTGCTCGGTCTGCGAACACCCGTTCGAGCCCGAGGACATGGCGCATTGCCCGGCCTATTCGGGGCCGATCTGCTCGCTCTGCTGCTCGCTCGACGCCCGCTGCCACGATCTCTGCAAGCCGCATGCGCGGCTGCAGACCCAGGTCTCGACCGCGGTCGCGACCGTGCTCCCGCCGGCCATGGCTGCCCGTATCTCGCCGCGCCTCGTGCAATATGTCGGCATCCTGACGCTGTTCATGGCGGTGATCAGCCTCGTGCTGATGCTCATCCATGTGCAGGCGACGGCGCATGCCGGAGCGCATGAGGCGATCATCGGCCAGACGCTGTGGGCCGCTTTCTTCATCCTGTTCATCGTCGCCGGCATCGCGTCCTGGTTCCTCGTGCTCGCGAATGAGAGCCGGCATGTCGCGCAGGAGGAATCGGTGCGGCAGAACACGCTGCTCTTGCGCGAGATCCAGGCGCATCGCCGCACCGACGCCGAGCTGCAGCGCGCCAAGGAGGCGGCCGAGGCGGCCAACCAGGCCAAGAGCCACTATCTCGTCGGCCTCAGCCACGAATTGCGCACACCGCTCAATGCCGTGTTCGGCTATGCACAGATCCTGGAGCGCGACGAGACGATCGCGCCCTCGCGTCAGGACCGGATCCGCGTCATCCGGCGCAGCGCCGAGCATCTCTCCGGCCTCATCGACGGCCTCCTGGAAATCTCCCGTATCGAGACCGGGCGGCTGCAACTGCAGCGCAACGAGGTGCGGCTCGACGATTTCCTCGACCAGATCGTCGACATGTTCCGCTTCCAGGCCGAGGGCAAGGGCCTCGCCTTCTCCTATGACCGGCCCCGCTATCTCCCGGGCATCGTCGCGACGGACGAGAAGCGGCTGCGCCAGATCCTCGTCAATCTTCTCTCCAACGCGATCAAGTTCACCGAACGAGGCTCGGTGCGCCTCGCGGTGGCCTATCGCCACCAGATCGCGACCATCACGGTCGAGGACACCGGCCCCGGCATTCCGGGGGACGACCTCGAACGCATCTTCGAGCCCTTCGAGCGCGGCAGCTCGACCCGCTCGCGCGCCGTGCCGGGCACCGGGCTCGGGCTCACCATCACCAAGATGCTGGCGCAGCTGATGGGCGGCGACGTCACGGTGGAAAGCACCGTCGGCAGCGGCAGTCGCTTCGAGGTGCGGCTGATGCTCGCCTCGATCGAGCGGCCGACGGCGCCGCTGCCGCAGCCGGCGCAGCACATCCACGGCTATGACGGCCCGCGGCGGACCGTTCTCGTCTGCGACGACGACGAGGATCATCGCGAGCTGGTGCGGCATATCCTGGAGCCGCTCGGCTTCATCGTCCTTGCGGTTCCGGATGCCAGCGCCTGCCTCGCGCTGACCGGCGACATCAGGCCGGACCTCTTCCTGCTCGATATCTCGATGCCTGGCATGAATGGCTGGCAGCTCGCGCGGCGGCTGCGCGCCGACGGCCAGCAGGCGCCGATCCTGATGCTCTCGGCCAATCTCGGCGAGATGGAGCCGGGCAGCGCCGAGGACGCCGTCCATGACGAGGCGCTGGCCAAGCCCTTCGACATGCGGCAACTGCTCGACCGCGTGCAGGCGCTGCTGAAGCTCGACTGGATCTCCGACGCCGCCGCGGCGGCGCAGCCGCGCCCGGAGGCCTCGGCCCTCGCCAGCCCCGGCGCCGACCATGTTGCCGAGCTTCTCCATCTCGGCCGCATCGGCTATGTCCGCGGCATCGAGGCGAAGCTCGATCAGCTCGACACCGATGCCGACAACCGGGCCTTCGTGGCCGCGATGCGCGGGCATCTCAGGAACTTCGACTTCGACGGCTACACGTCCGCATTGGAGGCGATCGGCGGCCATGGCTGAACTTTCCAAGGCGCGCGACATCGTGCTCGTCGTCGACGATTCGCCTGAGACGCTGAGCTTCCTGACCGATGCGCTGGAGCATTCCGGCGCCACCGTTCTCGTCGCGACCGAGGGCGCGCGGGCGCTGACCCTCGTCGAGCGGATCACGCCAGACATCATCCTGATGGACGCGGTGATGCCCGGCATGGACGGCTTCGAGACCTGCCGCCGCCTCAAGGCCAATGCCGCGCTCGCCCATGTGCCGGTCATCTTCATGACCGGCCTCGCCGAGCCGGAGCATATCGTCGAGGGATTGGAGGCCGGCGGCGTCGACTATGTGACCAAGCCGATCGTTCTCGATGTCCTGCTCGCGCGCATCCGCGTGCATCTCGCCAATGCCCGCACCGCGCAGAGCGCGCGCCTCGCGCTCGATACCGCCGGACGCTATCTGCTCGCGGCCAACAGCCTCGGCGAAATCCGCTGGTGCACGCCGCAGGCCGTGAAGCTGCTGGAAGCGGCCTTGCCGGCCGAGAACGGCACGATCCTCCTGCCCGAGAACGTCAAGGTCTGGCTGAAGCTCTCCCTTGGCCAGCGCGGTACCATGCCGCCGCCGGCACCGGTCGTCGCCGCCGACGGGCGGCAGCTCCGGCTCACCTATCTCGGAACGACCGGCGAGGAAGAGTTCCTGTTCCGCCTGACCAGCGAGGATTCCGGCGGCAAGGAAGCGCTTCTCCGCCGCCATTTCCCGGTGACGGCGCGCGAGGCCGAGGTGCTGTTCTGGATCGCGCGCGGCAAGTCCAACCGCGATATCGGCGACATCCTCGGCCTCTCGCCGCGCACCGTGAACAAGCATCTGGAACAGATCTACCAGAAGCTCGGCGTCGAAAACCGCGCCTCCGCCGCCGTGATGGCCCTGACCGCGCTCGGCGAGGCATGAGCCCTGTGACGACCATCACAGCCGCTTCCGGCAGTGGGTGAATCGTGAGTCCGGACAAAGGCTTGGGCAAGTCGTGGAGCGAGCGCCGGCGCTTTGACCCGGCGCGTCGCCGGACGTAGACTGCGGCCGCCTTTTTAGGCTGGCGACCTTGCTCGGGAGGAGACGATGGTCCGTCTGAAGCGCGTTCTGAGGATCGTGGCTCTGTCGCTCCTGGCCGCGGGCGGCCTCGCATCGGGCGAGCCCGCCTCGGCGGCCGACCGCAGCGTCATCACGACCAAGGACGCCGACTATGCCGGCTTCGACTACCAGACGCTGAAGGATGTCGATGTCGCGGCCTGCTCCTCGGCCTGCGTCTCCGACACCAGTTGCCGCGCCTTCACCTACAACACCAAGGCTCGCTGGTGCTTCCTCAAGAACGATTTCGGCCCCCTCGGCACGGCGGTGAACGCGATCGCCGGCCGCATCGTCACCGTGAAGCCGGTGGCGGAGAGTCTCTCCACCAAGCGCACGGACGAACTCGCCTTCCTGGGACCCGGTCCGTTCGACGAGGCCAAGGCGCAGCTCGGCGGCCTCGCCTCCACCTATCCGGCCAATGGCTTCGGCTATGCCGCGATCGCCAGGAGCGCCGCCGCGCCGGCGATCGGCCGTGATGCGGTCGCCGCCGCGCGCGCCTATGGCGCGATGCTGGCGATCCTCCCCGACGATCCGGCCGTCTGGCGCGATTTCGCAGCGGCCTTCCTCAGCCAGAACCCCGAGGATTCCGGCGAGCGCCAGCAGGCGGCGCAGTCCGCCTCCTCGGCTGCGATCAACGCCTATCTCCGCTCCACGAGCGCCGGCGACCAGGTGCTGGCGCTCGGCCTTCTCGGGCGCTCGCTCGAGAAGCGGGAGATGTGGCGCGAGGCCATCCGCACCTATCGCTTCGCGCTGACGCTGCGCGAGGACAAGGCGATCCGCACCGCGCTCGACACGGCGATGCGCGAGCACGGCTTCCGCATCGTCTCGAACAGCGTCGATGCCGATGCCGAAACGCCGCGCATGTGCGTCGTGTTCTCCGATCCGTTGCCGGTCTCCGATCCGAAGCTTTCCGATTTCGTCGTCGTCGAAGGCGGCAGCGGCCTCGCCATCGAGCCCGAGGACAACCAGATCTGCGCAAGCGGATTGAAGCATGGCAACCGCTATACGATGCGCATCCGCGCCGGCCTGCCCTCCGCCGATGGCGAGACGCTGGCGCAGTCGGCCGAGATCTCCAGCTATGTTCGCGACCGCGACCCGTGGGCGGGCTTCGCCGGCAATGCCTATGTCCTGCCCGCCGGCCAGGGCGCGTCGATCCCGATCAACTCGATCAACACCGACCGCATCGCCGCCACCGTCTACCGCATCGGCGACCGCTCGGTGGCGATCGCGGTCCGCGATGGCACTTTCCTGCGCCAGCTCGACAGCTATTCGGCCGACCAGATCGCCAGCCAGTCCGGCCAGGAGATCTGGACCGGCGAGATCGAGGTGACCTCGAAGCTCAATGAGACGGTGACGACGGCGATCCCGATCGGCGACGCGCTGAAGACGGTCGAACCCGGCGTCTATGTCATCACCGCGCGGGCGAAGACCAACGACGCCAGCTATTACGGCGACCTCGCCACGCAGTGGTTCATCGTGTCTGATCTCGGCCTGTCGGCACTCAGCGGCACCGACGGCATCCACGCCATCGTGCGCTCGCTGAACAGCGCCGAGGGACTCGCCGGGGTCAAGGTCCGCCTCGTCGCGACCAATGACGAGGTGCTCGGCGAAGCCAGGACCAATGCGGACGGCTATGTCCGCTTCGAGCCGGGCCTTGCGCGCGGCACGGGCGGCATGGCGCCGCAATTGCTGGTCGCGGAAACCGAGAAGGGCGATTACGCCTTCCTCGATTTGAAGAAGACCGCCTTCGACCTGACCGATCGCGGCGTCGACGGAAGGCCGGCGCCTGGCAAGCTCGACACCTTCTTCACGACCGAGCGCGGCATCTACCGCCCCGGCGAGACGGTGCATCTCACCGCCCTCCTCCGCGACGCGCAGGCGCGGGCCGTTTCCGGACTGCCGCTGACGCTCGTCGTCGACCGCCCGGACGGCGTCGAGTTCCTGCGCAAGCAGCTTCCAGATGGCGGGCTCGGCGGCTACAGCGACGACGTGGCGCTGCCGGACGGCGCGCAGCGCGGCGCCTGGCGCTTCCAGCTCTTCGCCGACCCGGAGGGTGCGGCGCTCGCCGATATCTCGGCGCTCGTCGATGATTTCGAACCCGAGCGGATCGCCTTCGAGCTTTCCACCTCGGCGACGCGCCTCGTCTCTGGCGACGAGTTCCCGATCGACCTCACCGCCAAATATCTCTACGGCGCCAACGCGGTCGGCCTCGGCGTCGACGGCGACTTCATCGCGACGCCGACCTCGAGCCTCGCCGCCTATCCCGGCTACAGCTTCGGCCTTTCCGACGATCCGGTCGAGGCGGTGCGTGACTCGCTCGGCAGCACGGCCGTCACCGACGAGGAAGGCCGCGCGACCCTGGACGTCACGGTGCCGGAACTACCCGAGACGACAAAGCTCTTCGATGCCGAGATCGTCGTCCGCGTCACCGACACCAATGGCCGCGCCGTCGAGCGGCGGCTGAACCTGCCGGCCAATGCCGGCGGGCCGCATATCGGCATCAAGCCGGGCTTCGACGGCGGAAGCGTCGCGGAAGGCAGCAATGCGGCCTTCGACCTCGTCGCCGTCGGCGCCGATGGCGAACAGATCGCGGCGCCCGGCGCCAGCTGGTCGCTCGATCGGATCGAGACCAATTACCAGTGGTATCGCCGCGACGGCGCCTGGAAATACGAGCCGATCACCACATCGAGCCGCGCCGCCAACGGCACGGTCGATCTCCCGGCCACCGGCTCGGCGCCCGTCTCGGCCAAGGTCAACTGGGGCCATTACCGCCTGACGGTTTCGCTCTCCGACGAACTCGCCACCTCGTCGAGCGTCGATTTCGACGCCGGCTGGTATGTCGACGCCTCGGCGCAGTCCGAGACGCCGGACATGCTCGCCGTCTCCATGGACAAGCCTGACTACAAGGTTGGCGACACGGCGAAGCTCCGGCTCGACCCGCGCTTCCCCGGCATCGCGCAGATCCTCGTGATCGACGACCGCGTCATCGACATGAAGACGGTGAGCGTCCCCGAGGGCGGCACCACCATCGACCTGCCGGTCACCGCCAATTGGGGTCCCGGCGCCTATGTCACGGCCGCGCTCTACAGGCCGATGGACGTTGCCGCCAAGCGCATGCCGACGCGCGCGCTCGGCCTCGCCTGGGTGCCCGTCGATCCCGGCGACCGCCGCCTCAAGGTGACGCTCGACGCCGACGAACAGATCCGGCCACGCGGCCCGCTGGCGATCCCGGTCTCGATCGACAATCTCGCGCCCGGCACCGATGCCTATGTCACGGTCGCGGCCGTCGATCTCGGCATCCTCAACCTGACCGCCTTCAAGACGCCCGATCCGGACGGCTGGTATTTCAGCCAGCGCCGCCTCGGCATGGAGATCCGCGACCTCTACGGGCAGCTCATCGACCGCATGCAGGGTGTCCCCGGCAAGCTGCGCTCGGGCGGCGACGGCGGCGCGGCCGGCCTCAAGGCCCCGCCACCGACCGAGAAGCTGATCGCGTATTTCTCCGGCATCGTGAAGGTCGGCGCCGACGGCAAGGCGACCGTCACCTTCGACCTGCCCGACTTCAACGGCACGGTGCGGGTGATGGCGATCGCCTGGTCCAAGGACGGCGTCGGCCATGCCGAGAAGGACGTCATCGTCCGCGACCCGGTCGTGGTGATGGCGAGCCTGCCGCGCTTCATGACGCCCGGCGACGAAAGCCGCATCCTCGTCGAACTCAACAATGTCGAGGGCGCGGCGGGCGACTATCGCCTCGCCGTCGATGCCCCCGGCGTCACCATGCAGGCCGGCGACGACGATCGCGGCATCCGCCTCGAAGAGAAGGCGCGCGCCACGGTCGCCCTGCCGATCACCGCCGAGACGATCGGCGATCACCAGATCACCGTGACGCTCAACGGACCGAACGGCGAGAGCTATGGCCGGACCTATATGCTCGGCATCCGCCCGGCGGGGCAGCCGATCTCGCGCCGCTCGCTGATCGCGATGGCGCCCGGCGCGAAGCTCAGGGTCGACACCGGCGCTTTCGCCGAGTTCAAGCCGGATACGACGAGCGCGACGATCGCCGTCGGCGGTTCCGCCAAGCTCGATGTCGCGGCGATCCTCGCCTCGCTCGACCGCTATCCCTATGGCTGCACCGAGCAGATCACCTCGCGCGCCATGCCGCTGCTCTATCTCAACCAGGTGGCGGCGACGATCGGCATCGCGCAGGACAGCGAGATCCGCAGGCGCGTGCAGGCAGCGATCGGCAATGTCCTCGACAACCAGGCCGCCTCGGGCTCGTTCGGCCTCTGGGGGCCGGGCTATGACGATCTGTGGCTCGATGCCTTCGTCACCGACTTCCTGACCCGCGCCCGCGCGGTCGGCTATGACGTGCCGGATGTCGCCTTCAACAACGCGCTCGACAATCTCCAGAACCGCGTCGGCTATGCGCAGGACTTCGATCATGGCGGCGAGGCCGTCGCCTACAGCCTCTATGTGCTGGCGGCGAACGGCAAGGCGGCGATCGGCGACCTCCGCTATTACGGCGAGACCAAGCTCGGCAATTTCGCGACGCCGCTCGCCCAGGCGCAGATCGGCGCCGGCCTCGCGCTTTATGGCGACAAGGCCCGCGCCGAGAATGTCTTCAACGTCGCGGTCGAGAATGTGAAGGCCGGCTACGGTCCGCAACCCGCTTATCGCGACGACTACGGCTCGGCGCTGCGCGACCAGGCGGCGGTGCTGACGCTCGTCGCCGAGACGGAAGGCAAGACGCCGGCGGTGACCGCGCTCGTCGACACCGTCGCCGACACGCGCAACCAGCGCCGCTTCATCTCGACCCAGGAGCAGGGCTGGATGCTGATGGCGGCCGCCTCGCTGATGAAGGATCTGCAGAGCGCCTCGCTCGATGTCGACGGCAACAAGGCCGAGGTGCCGCTCTACCGCAAGATCCTCGGCTCGGATGTCGAGACCCGGCCGCTGGTGATCGAGAACACGTCGGAAATCCCGCTCGACGCCGCGCTGACGCTGACCGGCATCCCGCTCGATCCCGAACCGGCCGGCGGTGACGGCTTCGCGATCACGCGGACCTACTACAACACCGACGGCACCGAGGCGGACCCGTCGACGGTGGCGCAGAACGACCGTCTCGTCGTGGTGCTGACCGTCACGGCCGACGAGAAGCGCTTCGGCCGGCTGATGGTGGTCGATCCGCTGCCGGCCGGCTTCGAGATCGAGAATCCCAACATCTCGAGCTCGGGCAACACCTCCAGCTATGAATGGCTGCAGGTCGAGCGCAGCGTCGCCCATACCGAGGCCCGGACGGACCGCTTCATGGCGGCGCTGACGCGCAGCGCCGAGGATCCGGTCGAGTTCTCGGTCGCCTACGGCGTCCGCGCCGTCTCGCCGGGCCGCTTCGTGCATCCGGCCGCGATCGTCGAGGACATGTACGACCCCGACCGCCAGGCCCACACCGACACCGGCAGCGTCGAGGTCGTCGGCCCGACGGTCACGAAGTGATCGCCAGGCCGTGACCTCAAGCAAGGCCCCCACCGCGCCCTCCCCCTCAAGGGGGGAGGGAGAAGGGCGCTGGCCGCGGCGGCTGGCGATCGGCGGGCTTGTGCTGGGGACTGCGCTCTATTTCGCGGCGGCGTTTGTCGGCGGCGTGGTGCACGACATCGAAGCGACGCTGCCGTCCGTGCCGAGGCCGGAGGCGGTGCCGACCTCCGCTGTGGTCGTCGACCGCGCCGGGCGGCTGCTCCGGCCATACACCATCGCTGACGGCCGCTGGCGACTGCCGGTGGCGCTCGCCGATGTCGATCCCGCCTTCATCGCCATGCTCGAGGCCTATGAGGATCGCCGGTTCAAGGAGCATCACGGGATCGACTGGCGCGCGATCGGCCGCGCGGCGCTGCAGATGGCGCGAAGCGGCCAGATCGTCTCCGGCGGCTCGACGCTCACCATGCAGGTGGCGCGGCTGATCGACGGAACCCCGACCCGCGGGCCCCTCGGCAAACTGCGGCAGATGCTCTTCGCGCGCGTCATCGAGGACCGCCTGACGAAGGACGAGATCCTCTCGCTCTATCTGGCGCTCGCGCCCTATGGCGGCAATCTCGAAGGCATTCGCGCGGCGAGCCTCGCCTATTTCGGCAAGGAGCCGAAGCGCCTCACGGTCGCGGAGGCGGCGCTGCTCGTCGCCCTGCCCCAGGCGCCCGAGGCGCGGCGGCCCGACCGCGATGCGAATGCAGCCCGCGCGGCGCGTGATCGCGTGCTCGGCCGCATGGTCGCCGCCAGCCTCATCGACGACGAGACGGCGGCGGCGGCGGGCACCGAGCGGATCGGCACCGCGCGCCGGACCTTCCCGATGCTCGCCGCCCATCTCGGCGATGTGGCGCGCCGCGCCGAGCCGTCGAAGGGCGTCCTTGAGCTCACCATCGATGCCCGCCTTCAGGCGAAGCTGGAGCAGCTGGCCGCCGACCGCGCCGCCAAGGTCGGGCCGAAGGCCTCTGTCGCGATCCTCGTCGCCGATCATGTCACCGGCGACATCGTCGCCTCGGTCGGCTCGGCCGGCTTCATGGACGGCTCGCGCAACGGCTTCGTCGACATGACGCGGGCCATCCGCTCGCCCGGCTCGACGCTGAAGCCGCTGATCTACGGCCTCGCCTTCGAGCAGGGCCTCGCCCATCCGCAAAGCCTGATCGAGGACCGGCCGAGCGCGTTCGGCGGCTATGCGCCGGTCAATTTCGACGGGTTCTATCGCGGCACGGTCACCATCCATGATGCGCTGACGCAGTCGCTCAACATCCCGGCCGTAACGGTGCTCGACGCTGTCGGGCCGGCGCGGCTGGTGGCACGGCTGAAGCGGGCGGCGGCGCGGCCGAAGCTGCCCGATCTCTCGGCGCCAGGCCTTGCCATCGGCCTCGGCGGCGTCGGCATCTCGCTCGAGGATCTCGTCGCGCTCTATGCCGCGCTCGCCCGCGGCGGCCGGCCGATCGCGCTGCATGACGGCGCCGGCCCGCCGGTCATGGCGGCCGAGGGCGCGCCCGTGCTGGAGCCGCTTGCGGCCTGGTATGTCTCGGACATCCTCGCCGACGTGCCGCCGCCGACCATCGGGGCGCGCGGCCGCATCGCCTACAAGACCGGCACCTCCTATGGCTATCGCGACGCCTGGTCGATCGGCTTCGACGGTCGTTACGTGGTCGGCGTCTGGGTTGGCCGCGCGGACGGCGCGCCGGTTCCGGGCCTCTCGGGCATCGGCACCGCGGCGCCGATCCTCTTCGAGAGTTTCGACCGCATCGGCGGCGACCGCGCACCGCTGCGGCCCGCGCCGTTCGGGGCGCTGATCGCGCAAAATGGCGACCTGCCGGCGCCGCTGAAGCGCTTCAGAACACCCGATATTGTGGCCGGCAAGGCACCCGACCGGCCGGAGATCGCCTTCCCGCCGGACGGCGTCCAGGTCGATCTCGGCATCCGCGCCGGCGATCCCGGTCCGCTCGTCATCAAGATCCGCAACGGCAAGCCGCCCTTCACCTGGTTCGCCAACGGCACCCCGATCGCGCGGACGCCCTTCGCGCGCTCGGAAAGCTACGAGCCGGACGGCCCGGGATTCGTTACGCTCTCGGTTGTCGATTCGGCCGGTCGGTCCGACCGCGTGACCGTTTTCGTCGAATAAGCGGGGCGTCTTCGGGGGACGCCGCTCCGCAACTATCGGAGCCGCAGCGATCGCCCTCCTCCCCACCCATGTCCGCCAGCACGGACGCTTCTATATCGCCGTCATCGCCGCGATCCTCGGCTATGCCGCCGTCGCGCCCTTCGACGGCAAGCTCGCGCCCGTCGCGGCCGGCGACGTGTTCTTCGCGGTCTATTTCGCGGCGATGCTGACCATGGCCTTCCACTCCGACATCAAGCGGCTGCGCGCCCGCGCCCGCACCGAGGACGAGGGCATCCTCATCATCATGGCGCTGACGCTCGGCGCGCTGATGTTCTCCTTCTTCTCGATCTTCGCCATGCTGGGCGAGAAGGGTTCGCCGCCGCCCTTCCATCTCGCGACGGCGCTGGTCTCGATCCCGCTCGGCTGGTCGGTGCTGAACGCGCTGTTCGCCTTCCATTATGCCCGTCTCTATTACGCGCCGGCCGGCGAAGGGCAGCAGAAGGATTCCGGCGGGCTCGACTTTCCGGGTGACGAGGAACCGCGCATCTGGGACTTCTGGTATTTCGCCTTCGTGATCGGCGCGACCTTCCAGACCTCGGATGTCGGCGTGAAGACCACCGACTATCGCGTCGTGGTCCTCTTCCACTCGATCGCATCCTTCGTCTTCAACACCGTGCTGCTGGCGCTCGCCGTCAATATCGGTGCGAGCTTCGCGCAGTAGTCAGGGGCTCTGCGCGGGAGGCTGGCCGGGCGGCGGGACGGTCGGAACCTTGGCCTTCTCCTCGACGCCGAACCAGTCGAGGATCAGCCGCTCGATCGGCTTCGCGACGATCAGGATCACGAAGACGAAGATGAGCGCCACCGTGACCAGCGGCCAGCGCGCGAGCCCGCAGGCGATGCCGAGCGCGGCCGCCATCCACACCGTCGCCGCCGTCGTGACGCCATGCACCACTTCGTCATGCCGGCCATGCCGCAGGATCGCGCCGGCGCCGATGAAGCCGATGCCGGCGAGGACGCCCTGGATGACGCCCTGCAGCACGCGGCTCTGGGCGTCGGGATGACCGCCGAATTCGGGATGCGTCGCCGCCACCATGGTGACCAGCCCGGCGCCGAGCGCGACCAGCGCCAGCGTGCGCATGCCGGCCGTCTTGGCCTTCACATCGCGGTTGATGCCGATGAGGAGGCCGCAGAGGCTGGCGAGCCCGAGGCGAATGGCGGCATCGATCCAGTCGGCTGAAGTCACGCGCCCGCTCCTTGTGCGATCAGGCAGAGACTGACCGATCGAAAAAGCCATCGCAACCGCGGAGGCGCCGATTTCCCTTGGCCGCGATCCGGTCTAGCTTCTCTCCCGCTTCTGGAACCAACAATAAAATCCCTGGAGAAACGCCGCATGAGTGCCCCCGTCATCCTGGTCGATCCGCTGCCGCGGACCCTCGATCTCATCATGGAACCGGATGTAAGGGCGCGGCTGGAGCGGCTCGGGCGCGTCGTCGTCTCGGAGGACAAGCCGATGGACGATGCGACCATCGACGCCCTATTGCCCGAGACGGCGCTGATCTTCGGCCAGACGGCGATGCCGGCGGAGCGCATCGCCCGCGCGCCGAAGCTGAAGGCGATCATCAATGTCGAAACCAACTTCATGCCCAATGTCGACTACGAGGCCTGCCAGCGCCGCGGCATCCCCGTGATCACGCCGGGCTCCGCCTTCGCCGCGCCGGTCGCCGAGGCGGCGCTCGGCTTGGCGCTCGACCTCGCCCGCGGCATCACTGCCGCCGACCGGGCGATGCGCGCGGGGACGGAGGAGTACGGCCTTGCCGGCAACCGCGACACCTTCCGCTTCGCCGGCGCGCCCGTCGGGCTGATCGGCTTCGGCGATCTCGGCCGGAACCTCCGCGACCTGATCCGCCCGTTCCGCAATCCCGTCGCGGTCTACGATCCCTGGCTGCCGGGCGAGATCATCGAGCGGGCCGATTGCCGCCCCGCCTCGCTCGAGGATGTGCTCTCGACCTCGAAGGTGATCTTCGTCTTCGCCAGCGTCACCAGCGAGAACCAGCATTTCATCGGCGCGCGCGAATTCGCGATGATGCAGAAGGATACGGCCTTCCTGCTGATGAGCCGCGCCGCGGTCGTCGATTTCCCCGCGATGCTGGACGCGGTTCGTTCCGGCCATATCCGCGCGGCGACCGACGTCTTCCCGGAGGAGCCGGTGGCGCCGGATGATCCGGTGCGCCAGGTCGAGGGCCTCATCCTCTCGGCCCACCGCACCGGCGGGACGGTGGACGCCCTCTATGCCATCGGCCGCATGGCGGTCGCCGATGCCGAGCTCATCATGCGCGGCCTGCCGCCGCAGCTCTGCCGCCGCGCCGATCCGGCCATCGCGAGCCGCCTGCGCTCCAAGCCCGTCAGCGTCACCTGAAACGGGGCCGCCGGCGCTCAGACCACTTCCGGAACGAGGTGGCGCGCGAAATCGGCCTCGACATAGCCGTGGGGCTTTTGCCGCTTCGGCAGCTTGATCGACTGGTGCGGCAGCGGCTCGTAGGGGATCTGCGACAGGAGGTGGGTGATGATGTTGATGCGCACCCGCCGCTTCGAATGCGAATGGGCGACATGCCAGGGCGCCCATTCGCTGTCGCTGGCGGCGAACATGGCGTCGCGCGCGCGGGCATAGTCGTACCAGCGGCTATAGGACAGAAGATCCATCGGCGAGAGCTTCCAGATCTTGCGCGGATCGTCGATGCGCGAGCGGATGCGGCGCGTCTGCTCCGCCTGGTCGATCTCGAGCCAGTATTTGATCAGGATGATCCCGGACTCGACCATCGCCTTCTCGACGCCAGCGACGCTGGAGAGGAAGCGGTCGGCCTCCTCTTCGGTGCAGAAGCCCATCACCCGCTCGACGCCGGCGCGGTTGTACCAGGAGCGATCGAAGATCACGCACTCGCCCGCCGCCGGCAGATGCGGGAGATAGCGCTGCACGAACATCTGCGATTTCTCGCGATCCGTCGGCGGCGGCAGCGCGATGACGCGGAACACGCGCGGGCTGACGCGCTCGGTGATCGCCTTGATGACGCCGCCCTTGCCGGCCGCGTCGCGCCCCTCGAAGATGACGCAGACCTTGGTGCCCGACCGCTTCAGCCATTCCTGCATCGCGACCAGTTCCGCCTGCAGCTTCTCCAGCCGGTGTTCGTAATCCTTGCGGGAGAGCGTGTCCGTCTCGTCGAGCGGTGCGGTAAGGCCCGCGCTCTTTGTGTCCGACCGGCCCTGTTTGTGGCTCATCCTTCACCTCCCCAAGATCTCGGTTGATTCTCGTAGGATAGCGACACCGTCGCGCCTTGATCCCGGTCAATGCCATTGTTGGCCCGGCAGGACAGTGATGAGCGATGTACTGACCGAGCGCCTGCAATCGGCATCATCACCTTCATCGCAATGCATCATGATCTTGGTGATGAAAGATGCTCTGCAGCGCAGGCGGGGTTTCGACCTGTCGGAGGGGATTTGACGGCCATGACCGAAGAGACGATCGATCCGAATGCCATGCCGGCGAGCGCCGAGCAATTGCGCATGGCCATGCTGGCCAAGGAACTCGAAAAGGCCGAGGCGAGCGCCAGGGCGCGCGAGGATTCACAGCTGAAGCTGCAGGAATTCACGGCCGATTTCCTGCGCCACAGCATCACCGAAGCCGAGATCGCGATGGTCCGGCGCGTCGTCGCCAATGCGGTCGCGGAAGGCAAGCTCGAGGCGCTCGTCTACAGCTTCCCTTCGAGCCTCTGCTCGGATGGCGGCCGCGCCATCAACAATGCCGAGCTCGACTGGCCGGAAACGCTGCAGGGCAAGGCGCGCGAATTCTATGAGCGCTACGAGAAGTTCGGCCGGCCGCAGGGCTATCACCTGAAGGCGATGGTGATCAACTTTCCCGGCGGCGTTCCCGGCGATATCGGCCTTTTCCTCAACTGGGCGGCACCGATCAAGTGAGGCCCGGCGAGATCTTTGCCGCGAGATCTTCGTCAGATGACAGGGCCGCACCGGGCGGGGGGATCACCCGGTGCGGCAGTTTTTTCATCCGGCGGGAGGGAGCCGGATGAAAGGGGTCAGCCGCCGCGCAGCCAGACGAGCATCTCGCCGGGGGTGCGGTTGTCCCAGATGAAGTACGGGACGGCCTTGATCGCCACCTCTTCGCTCTTCGGCGGCTCGGTGCGGTAGAGCGCGCCGCCCCAATCCGTCGTGGCATCCGCCTTGGCCTTGGCCGACAGCGTGACGATGCCGCCGAGAAGATCGCCCTCGTAGCGGGCCTCGACGGGGGCATCGGCCGGGAGCGCGACGCGGTTCAGCGAGACCTTGTTGTCGATGCCTTCCAGGCAGTAGACGAGCGGACCACGCTTCAGCGTGACGCGGCCGGCATCCTGACGGACCTCCGGATGGGCGTGGATGCGCTCGACCGCCATTTCGAGATCGAGCGCGACGCTGTCGCCGGCCTTCCATTCGCGGTCGAGCCGCGCATAGCCGTCGACCGTCACGGCGGCGAGATCGACCGCCTCGCCATTGACCTTGAGCGAGGCCTTGCGGCACCAGCCGGGGATGCGGAGGCTGAGCGCGAAGCGCGTCGGCGCATCGACATCGACCGCGATGGCGATGGCGCCGTCCCAGGGATAGCGCGTCGTCTGGGTCAGCCGTACCTCCTTGCCGCCGATGTCAAGCCGCGCGGTCGAATCGCCATAGAGATGGACGGCGATCTCGCCGTCGGCCTGGCCATACATGTAGCTGCCGATCGACGCGACCATGCGGCCGAGATTGGGCGGGCAGCACGGGCAGCGATGCCACTTCCAGCGATTGTGGTTGCCGCGGCTTTCCAGCGGGTTCTCGTAGAAGAACAGCGAGCCGTCCAGCGAGATGCCGGAGATGGCGCCGTTATAGATCGCCTGCTCCATGACATCGGCATAGCGGCGGTTCGGCCCCATGCCGAGCATGCGGTTGGCCCAGAAGGCGAGCGCGACTGACGCGCAGGTCTCGGCATAGGCCGTGTCGTTGGGCAGGTCGTAATCGGCCGTGAAGCCCTCATTGTCCTTGGACGGGCCGAGGCCGCCGGTGACATAGAGCTGCTTGCCGTTCAGGTCGTCCCAGAGCTTGTCGAGCGCGACGCGCAGCGTGTCGTCATGGAACTCGGTCGCCACATCGGCCATGCCGGAATAGAGATACATGGCTCGGACCGCATGGCCCACGACCTTGTCCTGCTCGCGCACCGGCTTGTGCGACTGGTTGTATTCATAGGTTCCGAAATGGAACTTGGCCGGATCGGCGCCGCGCGCCAGCGCTTCCTCATCGAAATAGTGCGGCTGCTGGCCGCGCTGGTCGATGAAATACTTGGCGAGCTTCATGTAGCGGTCGTTTCCGGTGACGCGGGCGAGCTTCACCAGCGCCAGCTCGATCTCCTCATGGCCGCAATAGCCCTTCTTCTTCTCCGGCTCGGGCCCGAACATCGTGTCGATGTGGTCGGCATAGCGCGCCATGACGTCGAGCAGCTTGCGCTTGCCCGTCGCCTGGTAATAGGCGACCGCGCCCTCGATCAGATGGCCGGCGCAATAGAGCTCGTGGCAGTCGCGGAGGTTGGTCCAGCGGAGGCCCGGCTGCATGCGCTGGTACCAGCTCGACAGATAGCCGTCCGGCTGCTGCAGCTTGGCGAACATGTCGATGACGGCATCGATCTTCGCCTCGAGTTCGGGATTCTTCTTGCGATAGAGCGAATAGGCGGCCGTCTCGATCGTCTTGCCGAGATCGGAGTCCCAGAACATCTGCGTCGTCACCGTCGAGGCGGTGAAGCCATCCGAGACATGGAAGGGGATGCGCAGCGCCGGAACGGGCCGGTCGGGATCAAGCTGGTCGAGCATGCCGGCCTCGACGCAGCGCTCATAGAGGATGTCGGCCGTCTTGTCGGCCACGGCGTCGACGCGGCTGCCCCAGAAGCCGCGGACATCGACCTGCGGCACGGAAGGGGGGCGGAAGCGGGCGCGCGGCGCCTCACGGGCGGCGGAGGCTGTTGGTGCACTCATGAAGTCTCTCCTCGGGTCTTTTCTTGAGCGGGTCGTTCGGGGGGACGGGGCTATTTCACCGCGCCGGCGGTGAGGCCGCGGATGTAGAAGCGCTGCAGCAGCAGGAAGAGGATCAGGCAGGGGATCATCATGACCGTGACGCCGGCCTGCACCGCGCCCCAGTTGATGGCGCCGAAGCGGCCCGACTGCACCGCCGTCATCATGATGGGCAGCGTGAACTTCTCCTGGTCGGTCATCAGCACCAGCGCGGCGATGAATTCGTTCCAGGTGTTCAGGAAGGCGAAGAGCGCGACCGTCACGAGGCCGGGCCAGACGAGCGGCAGCATGATGCGGGTCAGCAGCGCGACGCTGCGGGCGCCGTCGATGCGCGCTGCTTCCTCGATCTCCTTCGGCACCGCGTCGAAGGCGTTGCGCATCATGAAGATCGAGAAGGGCAGCTGCAGCGTCACATAGACGAGCACGAGCCCGGTCAGCGTGTTCTGCAGCTTGAAGGTCGCGAGCAGCAGGAAGATCGGCGTCAGGATCGACTGGAACGGGATCATGATCGTCGAGAGGATCATGATGAAGAAGAGGTTCTTGAACGGGAAGGTGAAGCGCGAGAAGCCGTAGCCGGCGAGCAGGCTGATCACCGCCGTCAGCAGCACGCTCGACACCGAGACGAAGATGCTGTTCTGCGCCGAATGCCAGAGCCCGGCGCCGAAGCTGTCCAGCGCCACATAATTCTCGATCGAGAATCCGGTCGTCGGCCATGGCGGCAGCGGCGGCTGGCGCGCCTCCGGCGGCGGCTTCAGCGAAGAGAGCAGCGTCCAGAAGATCGGCGCGATGAAGATCGCCGACAGGAACAGGCCGATCGAATGGCGCGCGACGAAGCTGCCGAGCGTGCCGCGATCGGCGGAAAGCGTTGCGGCGGCCATCAGGTGCCCTCCGGATTGCGCAAGAGGCGGAGCTGGATGAGGCTCAGGACGACGAGGATCACGAGCAGCACCATGGACAGCGCCGCGCCGTAGCCGAGCTTGAACGACACGAAGGACTGGTTGAAGATCCAGTAGACCGCCGTGATCGTCGAATTGCGCGGGCCGCCGCGCAGCATGATGTAGAACTGGTCGAAGGCGAGGATGGAGCCGGCGACCGAGAGGATCAGCGCCAGCGCGAGGGTGCGGCGCATCAGCGGCAGCGTGATCTGCGTGAAGCGCTGCCAGGCATTGGCGCCGTCGATCTTGGCCGCCTCGGTGAGGTCGCCGGGGATCGACTGCAGGCCGGTCATCAGGATGATCATGGTGAAGCCGGCCACCTTCCACACCACCATGACGATGACCGACCAGAAGGCGGTGTCGAAATTGGCGATGAGGTTGACCTTCTTCGGCGTCAGGCCGAGCTGGTAGGCGGCGGGGCTGAAGAGCCCGGAATCGACATTGAGCAGCCACGACCACAGGAGGCTCGCCGAAGCGAAGCCGACCACCACCGGCAGGAAGAATGATGTCCGGTAGAAGCCCGTCATCCTGCCCGGCCGCTCGACGAAGAGCGCCAGCGGGAATGCGACGGCGAAGATCGCGATGGTGATGATCACCGTGTAGTAGAGCGTGAACTTGAGCGCGTTCCAGAAGCGCGTGTCCTTGGTGATCGCGACGTAGTTGTCGAGGCCGATGAAGCTGTGACCGCCCATCAGCGGCCAGTTGTGCAGCGACATCCAGGCCGTCATGCCGAGCGGAATGACGAAGAACACCGTCACCAGCGCGATCGCCGGCGCGATATAGACGAGACCGATCCACTGGCTGCGGTCCGGCCGCCCTTTGCGGGCCGCCCGAAGCGGCGCGGACGCCGCCGCGCTCGGGGTGGTGGACGACATGGGGCTCTCCCGCAGGGCTCAGCGATGGACCGCGCGGCGGTCCTTGACCGGGAAGCGAGGGCGCAGGGCGCCCCCGCTCTTGCCTGGCGACGTGCCTACTTGCCGGCGCCGTCGATGATGCCCTGCATCGTCTCCTGCGCATTGGCGATCGCGCCGTCGACGTCGTCGCCATAGAAGACTTCGCTGATCATCTGCGCCCAGGGGCCGTTGGCCGAGTTGATGATGTCGTTGAACACCACCGAATAGGGCGTGCGGCCCTTGGCCATCGCCTCGGCGGCGATCTGGTAGCGCGGGTCGAGATCCTTCAGCGCGTCCTTGGCGATGTCGTTGCGCACCGGCAGGCTGCCGCGGCTGGCGAGCAGGGTCTGGCCCTCGAGCGAATAGGCGTAGTCGAGGAACTCCTGCAGGACCTTGGCCTTCTGCGTGCCCTTGGTGAAGACGAAGTTGTCACCGCCGGCGAAGGACGACCAGCCGCCATCCTTGCCCGGAAGGAAGGTGACGCCGTAGTCGAGATCCTTGTACTGCGTGTTGAGCGCGCCGATCGCGAAGGCGCCCGACGGCGCAATGCCGATATTGCCGCCCGCGAAGGCTGCGAAGAAATTCGAGCCGTTGTCGGTCTGCGCACCTTCCGGCACCAGCCCCTTGGCGATCATGCCGCGATAGAAGTCGATCGCCTCGCGCAGCTTGGGATCGGTGAGCATCGCCTTGGAGCCGTCCTCGGAGAGGATCTCGCCGCCCGAAGCCCAGACCAGCGGGGTGAAGGTGAAGATGTTGCAGCCGCCGCAGGCACCCGAGAAGTAGAAGCCCTTGATGTCGCCGCCGAGGCCGTTGACCTTCTCGGCGTCGGCCTCGATTTCGGCCCAGGTCGTCGGCGCCTTGTCGGGATCGAGCCCGGCCTTCTTGAACAGATCCTTGTTCCAGATCAGCACCGACGAATCTGCCGAGAAGGGCAGACCATAGATGCGGTCCTTGTAGGTGCCGGTCTTCACATGCGCCGGCGAAAGATCCTTGAAATAGGGCAGCGACTTCGCCCAGTCGGTGATGTCCTCGAGCTGGCCGGCGGCCGCGAAGGCCGGGGTGTAGATGAGGTCGAGCGACAGGCCGTCGGGCGCGGTGCCGCCGGCCACCGAGGTCGCGTATTTCTGAACCAGCTCGGCATTCGGGATGATGTCGAGCTTGATCTGGTTCTCGTGGCTCTTGTTGAAGGCCTCGACGATCTGCGGCATGAAATTCGAGCCGTCGGCGCGGACCCAGATATTCGCCGTCTCGGCCGCAGAGGCCAGCGCGGTCATCGACATCAGCGCGGCGCCTGCCGCGACCAGTCCCTTGAAGTGCTTCATTCGTCTTCCCTCCCGGTTGATCGCCGCCCGCATGTTCCTCCTGCTGGGCGAACGAGGATTTCCTACTGGCCGTCCGGCGGACGACCGCATGACTGCCGCACCACCAGCCGGCACGGCAGTTTCCTGATGCCCGGCTCGACGGGCTTGCCGTCGACGAGCGAGAGCAATGTTAGCCCGGCCTCGCGGCCGAGCGCGGCGAGATTCATGTCGACCGTCGTCAGCGGTGGCCGTGCCTCGGCCGCGACGATCTCCCAATTGTCGAAGCCGACGACGGCGACGCTGCCCGGAACGTCGATGCCGCGCTCGCGCAACCCGTCGATCACGCCGCGGGCGATCTGGTCGTTGCCGCAGAAGATGGCATCCGGCCCGTCGGCTGGCTTCGAGAACAGGATATCGACGGCTTCGCGGCCCCAGCTTTCCGTCCAGTTGCCCATCATGACCGGCGCCTCGGCAAGCCCCGCCTCGGCGAGCACCGCGCGATAGGCGGCGGCCCGCTGATGCACGACGGCGAAGCGGGCCGGTCCCGTGACATGGACGATGCGCCGCCGCCCGAGAGCGACGAGATGCTCCACCGCGAGCCGCGCCCCGCCCTCGTCGTCGGAGACGAAGGCGATGGCATCGGCGTCTGGCTCCGTGAAGGCGTAGATGACAGGGACGCCGAGCTGCGAGAGATCGATCGGCAACCGGCGGTCGAGCCGCTTTCCCGTCGCGATGATGCCATCGACCCGCTTCTCGAGCATGGCATCGACATGCAACTGGCCGAGGCGCGGATCGTCCTCGACATTGCACAGGAAGACCGAGACGCCATTGTCGACCAGCGCCTCCGAAATGCCCGCCATCAGCGGCAGCGAGAAGCGGCCATAGGTGTCGTTGGTGAGCATGCCGACCGTGAAGCTGCGCTGGCGCAAGAGGCTCTGCGCGAGGCCGTTGGGCCGGAAGCCGAGCCGGCGCGCCGTCTCCTGGATGCGCGCCCGCGTCTCGGCAGTCATGCGCCCCTGGTCATTCAGCGCCTTCGAGGCGGTGGCGAGGCTGACGCCGGCCTCCTCGGCGACGTCGCGCAGCGTCACGGGCCGCTTGCGCGGCGCGATCCCCTCGCGTTCCATCCCCTCGGCCATGCGCTCCACCCTTGTTGGGAAAAGCTTTTCTCACTCTGCACCCAAAAAAGGCGGACGCTGCTGAGCGGCCGCCCGGCCCAGGGTGAGAAACCCTTTTCTCAAGGCACGCTACAGGCGGCTTTTGCGTGAATCAAGAGCAATTCGTCGGTCGTCCGCAGGGTATTTCGAGACCGCGACAACCGCTCGTCGTTCCCCTTCCCCGCGAGGCTCCCGGCAGTGCTATAAGGCGTGCCGTCCGCAACCCGCCTTCACGGAAACCCTGACATGCTCGGCGTCTGCTACTACCCCGAACACTGGCCCGAGAGCTGGTGGGAACGCGACGCCGCGGAGATGGCGGCGCTCGGCATTCGCTATGTGCGCATCGGCGAATTCGCCTGGAGCCGCGTCGAGCCGGAGCCGGGTCACTTCACCTTCGAGTGGCTCGATCGCGCCATCGCGACGCTCGGCAAGGCCGGCCTCAAGGTCGTGCTCGGCACGCCGACGGCGACGCCGCCGAAATGGCTTGTCGATCTCTATCCCGAAATCCTGCCGCATGACGAGCACGGCCAGCCGCGCGGCTTCGGCTCGCGCCGCCACTACACGTTCTCCAGCGCCGTCTGGCTGCGCGAGAGCGCGCGGATCGTGACGGCCTTCGCCGAGCGTTACGGCCAGAACCCGCATGTCGCCGGCTGGCAGACCGACAACGAATATGGCTGCCATGACACGATCCTCTCCTATGGCCCGGAGGATCTCGCCGCCTTCAGGAGCTGGCTGCGACGGCGCTACCAGACGCCGGACGCGCTCAACCAAGCCTGGGGCAATGTCTTCTGGTCGATGGAGCTTTCGAGCTTTGACGACGCCGTGCTGCCTGTCGCCGCCGTGACGGAGACCGGGCCGGCGGCGCGGCTCGATTTCTGGCGGTTCTCGTCCGAGCAGGTGGTCCGCTACAACGAGATGCAGACGGCGATCCTGCGCCGCCTGTCGCCCGGCCGCTTCGTCACACACAACTATATGGGCTTCTTCCACGATTTCGATCATTACGCGGTCAGCGAGGCGCTCGATTTCGCGAGCTGGGATTCCTATCCGCTCGGCTTCCTCGAAGTGTTCCCCTTCACGGAAGAGGAGCGCGCCCGCTTCACCCGCACCTCGCATCCCGACGTGCCGACCTTCCACCACGATCTCTATCGCGGCATGGCCGGCAACCGCTTCTGGGTCATGGAGCAGCAGCCGGGTCCGGTGAACTGGGCGCCGTGGAACGCCGTGCCGAAGCCGGGCATGGTGCGGCTCTGGGCCTGGGAGGCCTTCGCGCATGGCGCCGAGGTCGTCTCCTATTTCCGCTGGCGTCAGGCGCCCTTCGCGCAGGAGCAGATGCATGCCGGCCTCAACCGGCCCGACCGTGTGCGGTCGGTGGGGGGCGAGGAAGCGGCACGGGTCGGTGCCGAGCTCGCAGCCTTTGGTCCGCTGCCGGACAACCGCCCCTCCCCCGTCGCGCTCGTCTTCGACTACGAGGCGTCCTGGATCACCCGCATCCAGCCGCAGGGCGCCGACTATCGTCATGCCGAGATCAGCTTCCGCTGGTACGAGGCGGTGCGGCGGCTCGGGCTCGATGTCGACATCGTCCCGCCGGGCGCGGATCTGTCCGGCTACAGCCTCGTGCTCGTGCCGAGCCTGCCGCATGTCTCGCCCGCGATGCTGCAGGCGCTGAAGGCGACCGAGGCCGCCGTGCTGATCGGTCCGCGCGCCGGCTCCAAGACGCGCGACTTCGCCTTCCCCGAGAACCTGCCGCCCGGCCCCCTCGCCGAACTCCTGCCGATCACGGTGACGCAGGTGGCCTCGATGCGCCCCGGCCGGCATGCGGTCGCGGGCAGCGTTGCCGGCGGCGCGGGCCGCTGGCGCGAATGGCTCGAGACCGACCTTACGCCGCTCGCCACCTTCGAGGACGGCGGCGCCGCCGTCGTCGCGCATGATCGCTTCATCTATGTCGCAACCTGGCCCGAAGCCGACCTTCTCGGCGCCATTGTCGAGACGCTCGCCCTGCCCCACGCCGGGCTCGCCGCGCTGCCGATCCCGCCCGACACGATCCGCATCCGCCGGCGCGGCGGCCTCACCTTCGCCTTCAATTACGGCACCGAGCCCTGGACGGTTCCGGACGCGGACGGCAAGCGCTTCCGCCTCGGCGGAGCGACGATCGCCCCGCAGGATCTCGCCTGCTGGGAGGGCTGAGCGGGATGGGCGGCGCGGACGAGCCGGCGGGTCCGGCCCGGACGGCGGCGACGCGCGATCCGGATGGCACGCAGCGTGCCATCCTCGCCGCGGCGACGCATGAGTTCGCTGCCAATGGGCTGTCGGGCGCGCGCGTCGATGCCATCGCGGCGCGCGCCGGCATCAACAAGCGGATGCTCTACCACTATTTCGGAAACAAGGAGGCGCTCTACCGCGCCGCCTTGGAGGCCGAATATGCCCGCATCCGCGCCGCGGAAGCCGAACTCCGCCTCGATGATCTCGAGCCCGAGGCGAGCCTCGCCCGCCTCGCCGCCTTCACCTTCGACTACTATCTCGAGAACCCCGACTTCCTCAGCCTGCTCGCGACGGAGAACCTGCACCGCGCCAGGCATGTCGCCAGTTCGGACCGGCTGAAGGCGATGCATGTCGCCTTCATCGGCGATCTCGACCGCGTGCTGGCGCGCGGCGCCGCGGCCGGCCTCTTTCGTCCCGGCCTCGACGCGGTCGACATCTACGTCACCATCGCCTCGCTCGGCGCCTTCTACCTCTCCAACCGCTGGACGCTCGGCGCGATCTTCGGCCGCGACCTCGCCGAGCCGGCCCGGCTCGCTGCCTGGCGGGTGCATATCGCGGAGGTGGTGCTCGCCTTCGCCCGCGCCTGAGCGCGCGCCTTGACAGGCGGCGGCGCGACTTGTAACTGATTGGTTACAAGTGGCCGCGACCGCAGTCGCGTGCCGGGAGGAGCGCGCGATGACCACCATCCTGATGCCGGCCGCGTCCGGCGCGATCGAGCCTTATACGCTTTCGGGTACCCCGCTGCCGCCGCCGCCGGCCGGCGCCGCGCCGCGCTTCCCGCGCGTCGCCTATGCCGCGGCGCATGTCGTCGTCGATCCGCTCGCCGACAACGACCCGTTCCTCGACACCGCCTTCGACTGGGAGCGCACCCTCTCCTTCCGCCATCATCTCTGGGATCTCGGCTTCGGCGTCGCCGAGGCCATGGACACGGCCCAGCGCGGCATGGGCCTCTCCTGGCCGGATGCGCTGGAGCTTTCGAAGCGCGCCATCGCCGAGGCGAAGAGCCGGCCGGGAGCCGTCATCGCCTGCGGCGCCGGCACCGACCAGTTGGACCCGGGTCCCGATGTCACGATCGACGACGTCATCGCCGCCTATGAGGCGCAGGTCGAGGCGATCGAAGCGGCCGGCGGGCGGATCATCCTGATGGCGAGCCGCGCGCTCGCCCGCGCCGCCAAGGGTCCCGACGACTATGCCCGCGTCTATGGCCGCATCCTCTCCGGCGTCCGCCAGCCGGTGGTGCTGCATTGGCTCGGCGAGATGTTCGATCCCGCGCTCGCCGGCTATTGGGGCAGCACAGACCATATGGCCGCGATGGACACCGCGCTTGCCATCATCGGCGCGCATGCCGACAAGGTCGATGGCATCAAGATCTCGCTGCTTTCGGCCGAGAAGGAGATCGCCATGCGCCGGCGGCTCCCCGCCGGCGTCAAGATGTATACGGGCGACGACTTCAACTATGCCGAACTCATCGCCGGCGACGCCGAAGGCCATTCGCACGCCCTGCTCGGCATCTTCGACGCCATCGCGCCCGTCGCCTCGGCCGCGCTGGAGCGGCTCGGCGCCGGCGATGAAGAGCGCTTCCATGCCCTGCTGGGACCGACGGTGCCGCTGTCACGGCACATCTTCAAGGCGCCGACCCGCTTCTACAAGACCGGCGTCGTCTTCCTCGCCTATCTGAACGGCCATCAGGACCATTTCCTGATGGCCGCCGGCCAGCAGGGCGCCCGCTCGCTGGTCCATTTCGCCGAACTGTTCCGCCTCGCCGACGCCGCCCGCTGCCTCGCCGATCCGGACCGCGCCGCGGCCCGGATGGCGTCGCTGCTGAAGCTCGGCGGCGTCGATCAGTAGGTCGCGCGGCCGCCGGACAGGTCGAAGACCGAGGCGGTGGTGAAGGAGTTTTCGCGGCTCACCAGCCAGGCGACCATGTTGGCGGCTTCGTTGACCTCGAGGAAGCGGCCGCGCGGGATGCGCGAGAGCATGTAGTCGATGAATTCGGGCTTCAGCTCGTCGAGGATGCGCGTCTTGGCGGTCGCAGGGGTGATGCAGTTGATGGCGATGTCGTATTTCGCCACTTCCTTGCCGACGGCCTTGGTCATGCCGATCACACCTGCCTTGGCGGCGGCATAGGCGGAGGCGTTGGGATTTCCCTCCTTGCCGGCGATCGAGGCGATGTTGACGATGCGGCCATAATTGCGGGCCTTCATGCCCGGCAGGATGGCGCGGTTCACGTGGAAGGCGCCGTTGAGATTGACGTCGATGACGCGCCTCCACTCGCCGAGGTCATATTCGTCGAGCGGCGCGTTCTTGCCGGCGATGCCGGCCGAATGCACGAGGATCTCGATCGGTCCGACCTTCTGCTCGGTCTCGGCGACGGCGGCGACCACCGCGTCATAGTCGGTGATGTTCACCTCGACGGCGGCGTTCGGCTGGCCGAGCCTTGCAACGGCCTCGGCCAAGAGGTCGGCCCGCATGTCCCAGAGCGCCACTTTCGCACCCGAGGCGACGAGACGCTCGGCGATGGCGAAGCCGATGCCCTGCGCGCCGCCGGTGACGACCGCGGTCTGGCCGACGAGATCGATCTGGTTCATGGCTGAAGAAGCCTCCCTTTCAAACGATTTATTGTGAGGGCGGACGACGGGCTTGGCGCGCCGCCCGCGAAGCGGGAGCGGCATTCTGGTGCAGTTCGTCGCCGCGGAACAGTCTTCGCGCGCTCAATCCAGCTGGAAAACGCGGTCGAGCGCGACGACGGTCGGCCGGCCGTCCGGGCCATAGTCCATGATGTCGTTCATGAACTTCCACCAGCGCTTGTTGGCATCCGTCTCCGGCAGCGTTCCCATCGTGTGATCGTCGGTCCTGACCAGCGTCGCGAAGAGACAGTCGGTCTCCGGATCGTGCCAGATCGAATAGTCCGAAATCCCGGCCGCCTTCAGCGCCGCCACCATCTCGGGCCAAAGCGCGTCGTGCCGCTTCCTGTATTCCTCGATCCGGCCGGGATGGACCTTCATGCGGAAGGCGATGCGTTCGGGCATGGTGAACTCGCTGGATGGTATGACCGGCCGTGTCGGCGGATGGGCGAAGGCCCCGAGCTAACCTCTTGCCGTGCGGCCGGGCAAGCCTCGACCTCCGGGGATAGGACCCGGCAGGCGATTTGCCATCGAGTGCCGACCGGCTAGAAATGAAACGACAGACACAACCCTCCGCTGAACCGGGCGAGCCGATGCGTAACGAGAGTGAGACACGGCCGGCATCGGCGCACGAGGACGCCGAGGCCGCCCGCCTTGCGCGCATCTACGAGGCGATGCGCGACCGGCTGCTCGACATGCGGCTTTCCAACCCGATGCTCAACTACCGGCATCGCCCGAGCTCCAAGAGCCAGCTGCAGATTGTCGACGAGGTTCCGGAGGAGATCTATCGCCACCTCGCCGCCGGCGGCTCGGTCGACATCGCGCCGCTGCCCGAGCCGGACGGCATGCCGGCCGACGAGGAGACGGAGGAGTTCCGCAGCGAGTTCGACCATGCCCGAGTAACCGACCTCGACTACCTCACCGAGATCGAAGCGCTCGAATCGACCGGCCGAGCCGACGAATATGCCCTCGCAGAAGCCGAGAACCGCCTTCGGACGCGGCTTCGCGAGCAGCTCGGCATGCCGCCGCGGCCGAACCGGCGCACGATCAATCCGGTCGAGCATGCCCGCTCGCTCGGTATCGATCCCGAGATCGAGCTTCCGGCGTCGCAGCGGAAGGAGGGTCATGCCGACCGGGCGCTGCAGACGCTGAAATGGCCCGACACGCTGGACGCGGTGCTCGAGCGGATCGCCGATACGGCGCGGCTCGCCGAGCAGGAAATGGGGCTCTCGACGCTCTTTCTCGTGTTCGGGTTCCTCGAATGGGCCGAGCGCGGCGATGTGCTAAAGCGCATGCATGCGCCGCTTCTTCTCATGCCCGTCCGCCTGGAGGCGCGGAAGCAGCGCGGCCGCGTCGTCTATTCGCTGTCCGCGGCCGGGCCCGCCGAGACCAATCTCTCGCTGGAGAAGAAGCTCCTCACCGATTTCGGCATCGTGCTGCCGGTCGTTGCCGCGGACGAGGACGGCCCCGGCTCCGTCGAGAGCTATTTTGAGGCGGTGCGCGCGGCGGCTGCGAGCGAGAGCGGCAACTGGCGGGTGCGCCGTTTCCTGACGCTCGGCCATTTCGCCTTCGGCCGGCTCGCGATGTATGCCGATCTCGACCCGGCGCAATGGGCCGATCATCCCGCCCGCTCGCCGCTGGTCGGCGCCATCCTGCGCGGCACCGAGATCGCCGGCGATGGCGGCGCCGGCCTCGCCGCGGCGCCAGAGGATCATGACATCGACGATCCGGCCGTCGAGACGGTCGCGCCCTATCTCGTGCTCGACGCCGATGCCTCGCAGCACAGCGCCGTCGTCGACGTGATGGCCGGCAGCAATCTCGTGATCCAGGGGCCGCCGGGGACCGGCAAGTCGCAGACCATCGCCAATGTCATCGCCAATGCGCTGGCGAAGGGAAAGACCGTGCTCTTCCTCGCCGAGAAGATGGCGGCGCTCGAAGTGGTGAAGCGGCGGCTGGACGAGGTCGGTCTCGGCGATTTCTGCCTCGAAGTTCACTCCGACAAGGCGGTGCCGAAGCGGATCATCGACAGCCTCAAGCAGCGGCATGAACGCGGCTATTCCGAGAAGCGCGCCGCCATGGCGACCGATATCGCCTGGGAGGAGGCCCGGCGCGACATCCGCGCCTATCTGGAACCGCTGCACCGGGACACCGAGGTCGGGAGGCCGTTCGACCAGTTCTGGCGCGCGGTCCGGGCGCGCGGCGATCTCGGCGAGCGGCTCGCGCTCTTCCGCCGGACGGAGATCGCAGGCACGGTTCTCACCGGCGAAGCCGCGTTCCAGAAGGCACTCGGCCGGCTCGACCGCTATTGCAGCGAAGTGGCCGATTTCGAGAAGGCGTTCGGCTCTCTTTCCGCCTCGCCCTGGTCGCGGCTCTCCTTTCCCGCCGACGCCAATCCTGGCCTCGCGCACGCCCTCGGCGACGCCCTCGAAAGGCTGCGCGACAGCCTCGCTGAACTCGCCGCAAAGGCGGATCCGCTCTTCGGCACCCCATCCGCGCCAGCGCTGGACGCCGCCGCCGCCCTCCATGACATCCTTCCCCCCAAGGCCCCATCCGATGCCTGGCTGTCGGCTCTCGCGCCGTTCAAGCCGCACGAGACGCGGCATTTTGCGGAGAAGGTCGCGGCGGGCGACGCGCTGTCGGCCGCGCTTCGGCTTCCGGCAGGGTTCGATGCGGCCGATGCGGATCTTCGGCGCTTGGCCGCGACAAGCCTGCCGCTCGTCGCGCCCGGCCTGAGGGACGCCTCGCCGGCCGAGACCTACCGCATGGCCGAGGCAGCGGCGAGCGAGGCGGAGCGCGCATCCGCCGCCGCTGCTTCAGCCGTGGAGGTCGCGCGGCGGCTCGGCCTTCCGGACACGCTTCCGGCTGCGGCGCTGCCCTGCCTCTATCTCATGGGCCATGCCCTCGGCCCGATCGATGCCGATATCCGCGCCTGGCTCGCCGGACCAAGGACGGATCGCCAGCGCCTCGCCGAGGCTGTGGCGGCGGCGGGCGAACTCATCGACGGCGAAATGGCGTGGCGGGCGCGCTTCCCCGGCGCGAGAGGCGATTGGCCGGCGCCTGATGCGCTGGACGCGGCAGGGGTGGAGGCGGCGAAATCGGGGCTGTCGCGGCTCTTCGCCAGCACAAGGCTGGTCGACGCGGTGAATGCTGAGCTCGGCCTGCCGCCGCGCATGCGCCTGCCGGCCGAGGACTATGCGGCCCTCGCCGATCACGTCCGCGCGCTCGGCGCCTTCCTCGCTGACCGCACGCTGCCGCCTCTGTTCGGCCGGCTCTGGCGCGGGCTCGATACGCCCTTCGAAGCCGCAGCGGCGGCACGGAAGAGCCTCGACGACACCATCGCCCTGATCCTCCCCGTCGCAGGCGGCGACACGATCGCCGGGCGCCTTGCCGAAGGCGGCGCTGCCTTCCTCGAAGAGGTCGTGCGCGCGGCGCCGGCGGCTGCGCCCTATGTCCGCCTCTCCCGAGAGCAGCGCCAGCGTTTCGCGGCGATACCGGTCGCCGAACTCGGCGACGCGATCCTCGCCGCGCGCGATGCCGACGCGGCTCTCCTGGCCGCGGACGACAGCCGCCGCCTCGCGGAAATCGGGGCGAGCTGGAACGAGATCGCGGCGGCGCTCGCCGATCTTGCGGCGATCGACGACGCCGAGGCGACTCTCGCGCGCGACAAGCATGCGCCGCTGATGTTGCCGATCCGGCAGGACCGGAGCGGCTTCGACGCGGCGGCCGCATGGCTCGATCGCCTTGCCGGAGCGGAAGCGACGGCGCTCGCCGCCATGCTGGCGCGGCCCGGCGCGGGTGCGGTCCGGGACGCGCTCGCTACCCATGTCGCCGCGACGCGCCCGCTTCTCGCTGCCATCCGCGCAGAAATCGCCGCCATCGCGCGCGACTGCGGGGTCGAGGGCTTCGACGCAGAGGAGCTCGCAGCGATCGGGGAAAGCGTCGCCGACCTCGCCGGGCGGCGCGACGAACTCAGCCAGTGGCTCGGCGTCCGCTCGGCGCGGCTGGATGCCGAACAGGCGGGCCTCGCGGCCTTCCTCGCCGAGGCGGAGGCGCGCGGTGTGGGGACGGCCGAGCTGCCGCTCCTCTTCACCGGTCTCGTCGCCGAGCAGCGCGGGCAGCAGCTGCGGCGGACCGACCGCGTGTTGTCGCGGACCGGCGGCGCCAAGCTCGCCGCGCATCGCAGCGAATTCCGCAAGCGCGACCGGCAGCGGCGCGATCGCGACCGTCTCGCCGTGCGGGCTGCCGTGATCGGCCGCAAGGCCCTGCCGGGATCGGACTATGGCCCCCGGCGGACGTGGACGGAATCCGCCTTCCTCAACAACGAGTTCGGCAAGGTCAAAGCCTTCCGCCCGGTGCGCGAGGTGATGCTGCAGGCCGGACGCTCGGTGCAGGCGCTGAAGCCCTGTTTCATGATGTCGCCGCTGTCGCTCGCCAAATTCGTGCCGGCGAGGGCGCTCGGCTTCGACCTGCTCGTCATCGACGAGGCCTCGCAGATGCGGCCCGAGGATGCGCTCGGCGGCATGCTGCGCGCCCGCCAGATCGTCGTCGTCGGCGATCCGAAGCAGCTGCCGCCGACGGATTTCTTCCAGCGCACGGCGACGCCGGATGGCGACGGGCTGGATGGCGGCGATGACAGCGACGACGAGTCGATCCTCGAAGCCTGCCACAAGACCTTCCGCCAGCTTCGCCAGCTGAAATGGCACTATCGCAGCCGCTGCGAGAGCCTGATCGCCTTCTCCAACCGCGAGATCTACGCGCCCGAGGGGCGGCGGCTGATCACCTTCCCCGCCGCCTCGCCCGGCTCGTTCTCGATCGACCGCATCCGCGTGCGCGGCGTCTTCGAGAGCCGCCGCAATGCACCCGAGGCGCAGCGCATCGCCGACGAGGCGCTCCGCTTCATGCATCGCCATGCCGGCGACGAGGAGCCGCCGACGCTGGGGCTCGTGGCGATGAACGGCGAGCAGGCCGAGCTGATCCAGGAAGAGATGCGCCAGCGATGGCACGGCGATGAGATCGCCGAGGCCTATCGCAAGAAGGTCACTGATCGCGGCGAACCGGTCTTCATCAAGAATCTCGAAAACGTGCAGGGCGACGAGCGCGACTATATCCTCATCTCGCTCACCTATGGCCCGCGCGAGAGCGACGGCGCGGTCATGCAGCGCTTCGGGCCGGTGGCGCGGAAGCAGGGCGACCGGCGGCTCAACGTGCTCTTCACCCGCGCGAGGCGGCGCATCGGCCTCGTCACCTCGATGGATTCGAGCGATGTGAAGCCGGCCGAGACCTCGTCGCGCGGCGTCCATCTCCTCAAGCGCTATCTCGCTTATGTCGAGACCGGCGGCCGGGCCGAGGGCATCGCGACCGACCGCGAACCGGACAGCGATTTCGAGATCCATGTCGCGAGGCGGCTGGAACGCGCGGGCTTCGAGGTCCGCCATCAGGTCGGCGTCTCCGGCTACCGCATCGACCTCGCGGTGATCGACCCGGCGCGGCCGGAGCACTATCTCGCCGGCATCGAATGCGACGGCGCTCAATATCATTCGGGCCGCAGCGCGCGCGATCGCGACCGGCTGCGCCAGGAGGTGCTGGAAGGGCTCGGCTGGACCATCCTGCGCGTCTGGTCGACAGACTGGTTCGACAACCCGGACCGGCAGGCCGAGCTGCTTGCCGCCGAACTCAGGCGGCTGGCCGCACAGCCGCGCCTCTCCGAGAGCTTCCACGCCTTCGATATCGGGGATGCGGCCGCGCCGGAGATCGAGGAGCCTGCGGCGAACGAAGCGCCCTTATTGGAGGAGGCCGGGGCTGCGCAGCCCGCGCCCGCCGCCGAGGATCCGCCTCCCCTGACGGTCGAAGCCGCCGAACCGGCGATCGATACCGCCTCGGCTGCGCTTCCCGAGCCATGGACGGCGCGGTGGCTATCGCCGGCCGAGGCGCGTCTTGCCCTCGCCGCCTTCCGCGACCGTGTCATCGCGCCCTCGATCGAGGGGTGGGAGCCGGAACGGTCGCTGCTGCGGGCCGGGCTCATCGAGACCTTCGTGGAGCAGCGCATCCAGGAAGATGCGGACTGGTACGCCCGCGTGCCGCAATATCTCCGCCGCAACACCAATGGCGCCGAGCGGAAGCGCTATTTCGAGGAGGTCTGCGAGATCGTCGGGCGCATCGCCGGTTGAGGCGGCGGCCCTGACAATCATTGCGGCGGGCGTCGGAATCTGCCAACGAGGATCGTCCTCGGGGGCGAGACATTCCTTCCTGCTTCCCTGCCAAGGCGATCCATCATGACAGACATCCCGAGCGAAGCGGCGCCTGCCGTTCCCCTGCCGCATGAAATCGCCGCGCGCAACCGGCTCGTCATTGGCCTGCTCCTCGTCTCCGCCTTTGTCGTGATCCTCAACGAGACGATCATGGGCGTGGCACTGCCGCGCATGATGGAGAGCCTTTCCATCACCGCCAGCACGGCGCAGTGGCTCACCACCGCCTTCATGCTGACCATGGCGGTCGTGATTCCGATCACCGGCCTGTTGCTGCAGCGGATCCGGACGCGACCGATCTTCATCCTCGCGATGTCGCTGTTCTCGGCCGGGACGCTGATCGGCGCGCTCGCGCCGGGCTTCACGGTGCTGGTCATCGGCCGCATCGTGCAGGCCTCCGGCACGGCGATCATGATGCCTCTGCTGATGACGACGGTGATGAACCTCGTGCCGCCGGAAACGCGCGGCCGCACCATGGGCAATATCTCGATCGTCATCTCCGTCGCGCCCGCGATCGGCCCGACGCTGTCCGGCCTCGTCCTCTCGGTGCTCGACTGGCGCTGGCTGTTCCTCCTGGTGCTGCCGATCGCGCTGGCGGCGCTGGCGGTCGGCGCCAAGCGGATCGTCAACGTCACCGAGCCTCGCGAAGTCCCGATCGACCTTCTCTCGGTGCTGATGTCGGCCATCGGCTTCGGCAGCCTCGTCTACGGCCTCAGCCAGCTCGGCGAGGGCGCGCTGCATCCGACCGCGATGCATCCGGCGATCCCGCTCGTCGTCGGCGTCGTGGTGATCGCGCTGTTCGTCTGGCGTCAGCGCAGCCTGGAGAAGCAGAACCGGGCGCTGCTCGACCTCCGGACCTTGGCCAACCCGACCTTCACCATCGCGACCGTCATGATGGCGATCCTGATGATGGCGATGTTCGGCGCCTTCATCCTGCTGCCCATCTATCTCCAGGACGTGCTCGGCCTCTCGACGCTGCAGACCGGTCTCCTGCTCCTGCCGGGCGGGCTCATCATGGGCCTCTGCGCGCCGACCGTGGGCGGATTGTTCGACAAGTTCGGGCCGCGGCCGCTGGTTATTCCCGGCGCCTTCCTGCTCGTCGGCGTCCTGTGGAGCCTGACCCTCGTCGGCCCCTCGACACCCTACTGGATGCTGCTCGCCGCCCATCTCGTGCTCAGCATCGGCCTCGCGCTGATGTTCACGCCGCTCTTCACCGTCAGCCTCGGCGCGCTGCCGCCCGAGCTCTATTCGCATGGCAGCGCGATGATCGGTGCGACGCAGCAGGTGGCCGGCGCGGCAGGAACGGCTCTGTTCGTGGCGGTGATGACGCTCAGGGCGACGGCGGAGGCGACCGGCGGCGCCGATGCCAAGGCGGCGCTCTCCTCCGGCATCGCCACCGCCTTCCTCTGCGGCGCGGTGATCTCGCTGGCGGCGCTGGCGGCGGCCTTCTTCGTGCGCCGGCCGGCCGGAGCCGCGGCCGGGCCGGTGGTTCACTGACGCGAAAGGGCTCGCCGGCCGCTTATTGCTGGCCGGCGACGCTCGCGGTCGTCTGCGGATCGACGGGGACCGTCGTATAGGGATCGGCGAGCGCGGCGGAAGGACGGCTCACGGGGACATTGCTCGACGTCATGGCGCCGAGCTTTTCCGGCCCCTTGTCGCGCAGCACGGTGCGGAAGGCCTCGTGCATGCCGCCATCGGAATAGGCCAGCGCCGGCGTGACGGAGACGCTCGCCGACAGCGCCGCGACGGCCGCCTTGTCGCGATCAGCCTTGGCCGCGACCCGCGTCGCGACGCTGCTGTCGACCTCGTAGGGCGGACAGGGCGCGAGCGGATCGAACGGCGCCGCCGGATCGATCGGCTTGGCGCCGAAGACGTAGCGGCTGGCGCAGGCGGCGACGCGCGGCGGCTGGCGCGTCACGTCGAACTGGTCCGACCCCTGCTTCAGGTTCAGCCAGAAGGTCATGTTGGGATCGTCGCGGTGGCGCGCGAGGTTTTCCGGCGTCATGCGGAAGGGCAGCGCCTGGACCTGGAACGCGGTCTGGCCGCCGCGCAGCGCCTCTCGGGCGACGGCATAGATCTCGGCGATGCCGGCATCGGTCATGGCATAGCAGCCCGACGACGAGCAGGCGCCATGCACCATCAGCGCCGCGCCCTCATAGCCGAGTGCCTCCTCCAACTGGTTCGGGAAGCCGAGATTGAAGGAGAGGTAGAACTGCGACATGGGGTTCATGAGCGGCATGTTCACCATGTAGAAGCCCTCCGGCGCCTGGCGGTCTCCTTCGCGCTTCTTCGGGCCAAGCTTTCCGGACCAGCGGCAGATCGGATAGGTCTTCAGCAGTGAATAGCTGCCGCTCCGGTCGCGCTTCCAGATCTCGAGCTCGCTCTCCTGCTTGTAGATGCGCACCATGATCGGGTCGGCGGGCGTCATGCCCTTGGCCCGCATCTCCTGCACGAGCTTGGCCGGGATCGGCTGGATGCCGCGCGTGTCCCGCTCGCCCGTTGTACAGGCGGCGAGCCACAGCGCCGCCAAGGAGAGGATCAGAAAGTTACGCAAACCCGCCATCGGCGCCGTCCGGTCATCGCCGCGACCGACCATGGTCGCGCCCGCATCATAGCGCCGTTTCCTTAACACCCTCTCCGCGCCGTTGTCGCGGTGCGGTATCGCACGCCTCCGTGATGCGTCAGGCCCGCTCCAGCGCGATCGCGATGCCCTGACCGACGCCGATGCACATGGTCGAGAGCGACCGCCGGCCGCCGGTGAGGCCAAGTTCGAGCGCAGCCGTCCCGGTGATGCGGGCGCCCGACATGCCGAGCGGATGGCCGAGCGCGATGGCGCCGCCATTCCTGTTCACGCGCGGATCGTCGTCGGCGATCCCGAGCTGCCGGAGCGTCGCCAGCCCCTGCGAGGCGAAGGCCTCGTTGAGTTCGACGATATCGAAATCAGCCGCCGAAAGGCCGAGCCGCGCCATCAGCTTCTGCGAGGCCGGAACCGGGCCGATGCCCATGACGCGCGGCGGAACACCGGCGGCCGCGCCGCCGAGAATGCGCGCGATCGGCGTCAGGCCGTGCCGCCTCGCCGCCGCCTCGGACGCGATGATCAGCGCCGCGGCGCCGTCATTGACGCCGGAGGCGTTGCCGGCGGTGACGGTGCCGCCCTTGCGGAACGGCGTCGGCAGCTTGGCGAGCGCCTCGAGCGTCGTGGCGCGCGGATGCTCGTCGCGCTCCACGACGACCGGGTCGCTCTTCTTCTGCGGAATCGTCACCGGCGTGATCTCTCGGGCGAGGCGACCATTCGCCTGCGCCTCAGCCGCCTTCTGCTGGCTCGCGAAGGCGAAGCGGTCCTGGTCCTCGCGCGAGACGGCATAGTCCTCGGCGACATTCTCGCCGGTCTCGGGCATCGAATCGACGCCGTATTGCGCCTTCATCAGCGGATTGACGAAGCGCCAGCCGATCGTCGTGTCGTGGATTTCGGCGGTGCGCGAGAAGGCCGTCTCGGCCTTCGGCATCACGAAGGGCGCCCGCGACATGCTCTCGACACCGCCGGCAACGATGAGGTCGGCCTCGCCGGCGCGAATGGCGCGTGCGGCGGTGATCACCGCGTCCATGCCCGAGCCGCAGAGGCGGTTGATCGTCGTGCCGGGGATCGCGAGCGGCAGCCCGGCGAGCAGCAGCGACATGCGCGCGACATTGCGATTGTCCTCGCCCGCCTGGTTGGCGCAACCGAAGATCACGTCGTCGACCGCCGCCCAGTCGACGGCGGCATTCCGCGCCATAACCGCCTTCAGCGGGATCGCACCGAGATCGTCGGCCCGCACAGAAGAGAGCGCGCCGCCGAAGCGGCCGATCGGCGTGCGGATATAGTCGCAGATATAGGCTTCCGACATCTCAAAGCTCCGGAACGACGAGGTCGGCGACGCCGCCTTCGATGGCCAGCGGCGCGCCGGTCTGGGCCTGCAATTCGTCGAGCGACAGCGAAGCGAGCTTCTCGCGCAGCACGAAGCGGCCGCCGGCGACATCGATGACGGCGAGCGAGGTATAGATGCGCGTCACGCAGCCGACGCCGGTGAGCGGCAGCGTGCAGCGCTTCAGGAGCTTCGGCTTGCCGTCCTTGGTGACGTGATCGGTGATCACGGCGACGCGCTTCGCGCCATGGACGAGGTCCATCGCCCCGCCGACGGCCGGAACACCCTTCGGTCCCGTCGACCAGTTGGCGAGGTCGCCGTTCTCGGCCACTTCATAGGCGCCGAGGATCGCGACATCGAGATGGCCGCCGCGCACCATGGCGAAGCTGTCGGCATGATGGAAGAAGGCGGCACCCGGCTTCAGCGTCACCGCGCGCTTGCCGGCATTGATGAGGTCCCAGTCTTCCTCGCCCTTCGGCGGCGGCTCGCCAAAATTCAAGATGCCGTTCTCGGTGTGGAAGATCGCCTCGCGGCCAGGCGGCTGGTACTGCGCCACCTTTTCCGGCAGGCCAATGCCGAGGTTGACATAGGCGCCATCGGCGATGTCCTGCGCGGCGCGCCAGGCGATCTGGTTGCTGGAAAGTCGTGCCGACATCGTCTCAGCCTCCGAGCGGGTAGCGGGCATGGGCGAGGTTCAGGTCCTCTTCCTGCGCCGGATCGGGCACTTCCAGCACCTTCTGCACGAAGATGCCGGGCGTCACGACGGTCTCGGGATCGATCGCCCCCGCCTCGACGACGCGGCGCGCCTGCACGACCGTCTCCGCCGCGGCCATGCACATCAGCGGGTTGAAGTTACGGGCGGCGGCGCGGAAGGTGAGATTGCCATGCGTGTCGGCCGTCTCGGCCTTGACCAGAGCGACATCGGCCTTCAGCCAGCGCTCCTGCACATAGGAGCGGCCGTCGAATTCCGCGACCGGCTTGCCCTTCGCGAGATCGGTGCCGAACGAGGTCGGCGTGTAGAAGGCCGGGATGCCGGCTCCGCCGGCGCGGATGCGTTCGGCGAGCGTTCCCTGCGGCACCAGCTCGAGCTCGATCTTGCCGCCGAGGTAAAGCTCGGTGAACACGACCGGATCGGCCGAGCGGGGAAAGGAGCAGACGAGCTTCCGCACCATCCCCGCCTCGATCAGCGCGGCGAGGCCGACATGGCCATTGCCGGCATTGTTGTTGATGACCGTGAGGCCGCCCGGATGACCGGTGGCGCGGTAACGGTCGATCAGCGCGTGGATCAGCTCGATCGGCGCGCCGGCGCCGCCGAAGCCGCCAATCATGACCGTCATGCCGTCCTCGATGGTCGAAACGGCGTCGGCGAGGCTCGCCACCCTCTTGTCCATACCCGATCCCCGATGCTGCGCCGGCCGGCTGGCCACGCGTTCGTTGGTTCGTCCAGCGATAGGACGGCGCACCGCTTCCGTCCACGCGTTTTGTGCGATATGCTTCACTTGTTCGATTATCGCCCAAATGGAGACGCCAGATGGCCGTTGCCGAACGCGACATGATGGGCGGCCTCGCCAAGGGGCTCGCGGTCATCGAGACCTTCCGGCCGGAGCGGCAGCGCCAGTCGATCAGCGCCGTCGCCGAGGCGTCGGGGCTCGACCGGGCGACGGCGCGGCGCTGCCTGCTGACGCTTTGGCAGCTCGGCTATGCCGATTATGACGGCAAGTTCTTCACGCTGACGCCGCGGGTGCTGCGGCTCGGCACGGCCTGCCTCGCCACCATGCCGCTGCCGCAGCTCGTGCAGCCAATGCTCGACGAACTCTCCGAAGAGATCGGCGAGAGCTCGTCGGTCTCGATCCTCGACGGGGCCGAGATCGTCTATGTCGCCCGCGCAGCGCAGCGGAAGGTGATGTCGATCGCGCTGATGCCCGGTTCCCGCCTGCCGGCCTATTGCACGTCCATGGGCCGCGTGCTGCTCGCCGCGCTGCCCGAAGACGAGGCGCGCGGCCGGCTCGGCCCTGGCCCCCTGCCGCAGCGCACGCCGCTGACGCTCACCGACCCCGAGGCTGTGATGGCGGCCATCGCGCTGGTGCGCGCCGAGGGCCATGCCGTCATCGACCAGGAGGTCGAGATGGGCCTCTGCTCGATCGCCGTGCCCCTCCTCTCGGCGCGTCGGGTGACGGTGGCGGCGGTCAATCTCGGCCTCCCGGCGCGCGGCGAGCCCGTCTCGGCCCTTTGCGCGCGCTACCTGCCGGCGCTGAAGCGGGTGCAGGCGCGCATGCAGGAGATCCTCCGCTAGATCTCGCGCTGATCAGCCCCGCCCGGCGGCGATCAGCAGTTCGGCCGCGCGCTCGCCGATCATGACCGCGGCGGCGTGCGTATTGCCCGAGACGATGGTCGGCATGATCGAGCAATCGGCGACCCGTAGACCGCCGATCCCGCGCACCTTGAGCTTCGGATCGACGACGGCGTCGGCATCGCTGCCCATGCGCGCCGTGCCGACCGGATGGAAGATGGTGGTGCCGATGGCGCCAGCGAGTTCCGCCAGCGCGGCGTCGCTCTCGTCGCCCGGCCCGGGCTTGACCTCGACCGGCCGATAGCGCGCCATGGTCTCGGTCGCCATCAGGCGGCGCGCATGGCGGATGCTCTCGGCCGCGACCTTCCGGTCTTCCTCGGTCGCGAGATAATTCGGCTGGATCGCCGGCGCCATTGCCGCGTCCGGCGCTTTCGCATGCGTCGCGCCGCGGCTCGTCGGGCGCAGATTGCAGACCGAGACGGTGAGCGCCGGCGTCCTGTGCAGCGGCTGGCCGAAGGCGTCGAGCGACAGCGGCTGCACGTGATATTCGATATTGGCGCGGTTATGCTCCGGCCCGCTGCGCGTGAAGATGCCGAGCTGGCTCGGCGCCATCGCCATCGGGCCGCTCTGCGTCAGCGCATATTGCAACGCGATCCCGGCCTTGCCCCAGGGCGTCGCCGCCCGGTCGTTCAGCGTCCGCGCACCGGTCACGGCAAAGATGGTGCGAAGCTGCAGATGGTCCTGCAGGTTCTCGCCGACGCCCGGAAGCGCGTGGAGCGGGTCGACGCCGATTCGCTTCAGATGCGCCGGATCGCCGATGCCGGAGAGTTCCATCAGCTGCGGCGAGCCGATCGCGCCGGCGGCGAGGATCACCTCCTGCCGCGCCGTGGCCCTGAAGGCGCTTCCACCGCGGGTGAACAGGATGCCTTTGGCGCGCTGCCCCTCGAAGGTCAACCGGCGGACATGGCACTCGGTGAGAACGACGAGGTTCGGCCGCCGCCGCGCCGGATCGAGGAAGGCCTTGCGGGCGTTCCAGCGGATGCCGCGCTTCTGGTTGACGGGGAAATAGCCGACGCCCTCATTGTCGCCGGCGTTGAAATCGGCGCTGGCGGGAATGCCCATCTCGATCGCCGCGCGCGCCACCTCGTCGAGGATCGGCCAGCGGAGCCGCTGCTGCTCGACGCGCAACTCGCCTTCGGTGCCATGCGTCGCGTCGGCCGCGCCGAAATGATGCTCCGAGCGGCGGAAGAGCGGCAGCACCTCGTCCCAGCCCCAGCCGGGATTGCCGAGCGCGCGCCAGCCGTCATAGTCAGCCGCCTGGCCGCGCATATAGATCATGCCGTTGATCGACGAGCAGCCGCCGAGCACCTTGCCGCGTGGATAAAGCAGGCTGCGGCCATTGAGGCCCGGCACCGGCTCCGTCTTGAAGCCCCAGTCGAGGCGGGGATTGCCGATCGCGAACAGATAGCCGACCGGGATATGCACCCAGGGATGATTGTCGCCCTTGCCCGCCTCGACGAGCAGCACCCGGCGCGCCGGATCGGCCGAAAGGCGGTTGGCGATGACGCAGCCCGCCGAGCCGGCGCCGACGACGATGACGTCGAACGTACCGAAATCGGCCGCTCCGCCGGAAGCATCGGTCATGCGGGGTGCTCAGACGAAATGCGAGGAATCGAACAGCGAGATCGCGCCTTCCAGCTCCTTGTGGAGGCGGTGCCAGCGGCGGTCGAGATAGACCAGCGAGTGATGCTCGGGCGGATCGTCGCCGCCCCTCACCTCGCCTTCCAGCAATTCGGCGGCGACCAGCGTCGCGCCATCGATGGGCAAGAGGCCGAGCTTCTTGGCGCGGAACCAGGTCGAGACGCGGGTATAGCGCGGCTCGCCCGTCGGCAGCCGCTCCCAGGCGATGCCGGGGCCGAAGCGTTCGGCGCCGCTCGTCGCGCAGAGCTGGGCCAGTTCGATATCGGCAAAGCGCAGGAGATGGATGATCATCGTCTCGGCCTTCAGCAGCGGCGCCGAGGAGGCCGAACGGGTCGAAAGCGAGAAGGCGACGACGGGCGGCGCTGCGCTGACAGAGATCAGCGACGAGACCGTCATCGCCACCGGCCGGTCGCCCGGATCGGCGGTGATCACGGCGACGCCGGCCGGATGGCGGCGAAAGGCCTCGCGGAAGGCGTCGGTCATCGGGTTCGGCTGGCTCATCGCATGTTCCTTCGGGGGAAGGCGGACCGGACGGCGGGGCGCCGCCCGGCCCTTTCGCTCACTTCTTTTCGATCAGGTCGTAGAACTGCCAGACGCGGTTCGTCCACTGGCCGCCGATATTGCGGCCGGCCGAGGTGACGATCGACGGCGCGATGGTGAAGTGGTTGGCCGCCACCATCATCTCGCGGAACGTGCGCTGGATCACGCCCGCCCGAAGGCCGGCGCCGCCCGAAGCGCGGTAGGCGAAGTTGCAGATGTCGACGCCCGCCTCGTGGATCTCGGACTTGGCGAGATGGACGAGGCTGATCTGCTGGGTCGTGACGGCGCTGCCGGCCTCGACGGTCGCCTCGATATCGCGCCAGGTCTCGAAGACGAAGGCGCGCGCCGCCCGGTAGCGGGCCTCGGCACGGCCATAGTCGTACCAGAACTTCTCGCTCTCGCCGAGGAGGCCGGCGCGGCCGGACTTCGAGCGCGCGAATTTCGCGATCTCGTCCAGCATGCGGCGCCCCGTTCCGAGCGCCCAGCCGGTATGGCCGATGGCGGCGAGGCCGACGACGCCGAGCGAGAACAGCTCCTTGAGGCGCTGCGGCGGCGCGGTCAGGATCGGGAAGACGAGGTCTTCGGCGATGAAGACATCTTCCGCCGCATAGTCGATCGAGCCGGTGCCGCCGAGGCCGAGCACGTCCCAGTTGCCGAGCTGCACATGCTCGCCGATCGGCGCATGGGCGCACATGACGATGACATTGCCGTTCTCGTCCTTGGCCGGCTTGCCCGTGCCGTCATCGACGAAGCAGGCGCTGTGCGAATAGGTGGCGTGGCTGAAGCCGCTGCCATAGCTCCACTTGCCGGTCAGGCGATAGCCGCCCTCGACCTTCTTCAGCATGCCGAGCGGCGCGCCCTGGCCGGAGAAGCGGTTGTCGGTGCCCGGCCCGAACAGGCGCTCGACGGCGCTGTCGGGCAGGAAGGCGGCCGACATGGCGCCGATGCAGCAATGCACCATCGACACCCATCCGGCCGAGCCGGAATGCCATGTGACAGCGGAGAGCAGCTCCAGCACCTGCGTCGGCGGCAGCTGGGCGCCGCCGAGCGCCTCGGTCGCCAGCAGATGCGAGAAGCGCAGCGGCTTCAGCGCCTCGAAGCTCTCTTCCGTC
>Ga0209930_1000959_pt1 | contig 52864 bp, 52 predicted proteins | sample ThiBiot_500_biof_2_FD_183948 | JGI IMG/M metagenome (GOLD analysis project Ga0209930, IMG submission 183948) | Wastewater bioreactor microbial communities from Cape Town, South Africa - Thiocy_cont_500_biof (SPAdes) | ecosystem: Engineered > Bioreactor > Thiocyanate-remediating >...
TGTTCTTCTCGTTTTTGTTTACGTAATGTGACGTTTAAATCTTCTCGTCGTTTACGTAATTCTTCACTATCCAAACCTCGATGTTTGTAGATTTTTTGACGTGAATCGTTTGACATCTTTGTTTTAAATGATCTAGAAACAGCAAATTGAAAGATATTCGAATTTTATTAGTTCGTGTTCTGTTGTTTTCTCTTAAATATTGAATATAAATCAGCAAAGTCTGCTGTAACAACAGACGCCCAAGTTCGAAAATGAATAAATGAATATGTAGTTAAATAAAGAAAATAGTTTAGACAATCGAAACGACCGTTACGTATATGATCATGTCGGGCGCCCATTTGAGCTACTTGAATTTGTCTTTCACCAGGATTCGATTGGATAAAATCTTCATCAGAGAGGTTTCCAAGAATATCAATGAATGAGCTAACCTTTCATTTCATTGCACATTACGATTAAAGAATTCGATTGAATAAAAAACAGAAGAGAAAAACAAAAACTATTCGACTAAAATTAAATGATCACAGGAAATTGTTCGTTCGTATGAGAATGAGTTTATTTTATTTTTCTTTGTAGTGTAATACTTCTTCGAGTTTTCCAACGAAAAATCTTTCAGTGCGGCATAGATGTCTCCATTGATCAATAGAAGAAAACGATTGTTAGAGTGTTTTTTTTTATTGCAAAACAAAATAAAACAAAAAGAAAGTTTAATTTTGACGTATTCGTGGAGTAAAATCAAGAATTTTCACCAGACAATCATCGCCAACAGTCACTATATGTGTTTCATCGACGTAGATACAATTGATTTTAACGATATCATCCGTTTGAGTATTATATGTATGTTGACTGGCAATGCTAAAAATATGGATTTGGTTATAGATTATTTTGAAAATCAAATGACTACTTAGTTAAATTCCAAAATTTCACTAGACCATCATGACCCGCTGAGACGAGTACCGGTTGTTTTTCTTCATCATTCAATCGAACTAATTGAACACTTTCGATTCTATCCAAAACAACGATCAACAATGAAATTCCTCTCGATTTCAAATTACCTTGCACGATGTTCCTGAGTTTCCATGATCTTTTGTACAGTACATGCTTTCGATTCGGATAGATTCACTCGATAGATAATTATATGAACGCCGAATGCATACGATACATAACCATGTTGCAATGAAACACACATAACATAATCGTCACTTGTTGCATAGAGAATTTTAACACATTGATTGCTTGTTAAAGACCATAGACGAACAGTCTGTGGAAAAAAAATGAAATTAGAGTTCGTTTGTTTTTCGGTTATTTTAAAAAGTATTCTCTGACTTTATCAGCGGATGCTGTTGCACAAAGATTTTTTTCTTGATCGAGATCAACACCGAAGACACTCGAAGTATGGCCGAGTAACGTTGCGTGAAGTTCACATTTGGGTAAAAGCCATAAACGTGCCTATAAAACAATGTTTCATCGGTCTAATATATAAAACAAAACGTTAAATGTCATCTGACTGTTCGATCTTGAGATCCCGATAGACAATAAATATTCGAACAAGCCAACGACCAAACTGGACCTTTGTGCGATAGAATTGTTCGTATACAAAGTCCTGTATTAATATTCCAAATCTAATCCGAATAGATTGTTTTATTTCATAATTTAAAAAAAACAAAACAAAGTTAATTTAATACTTTAATTGTCGAATCATAAGCTCCACTGATTAGAAGTGATGTCGAAAGAAATTTCAATGCCCAAACACCTTTGGTATGTCCAACTAAAGTTTGGTGTAATTTTCCATCTTTTAATAACCAGATATTTATTATTCGATCGAGACTTCCCGTTGCTAAATGTGTTTTATTTCCACAAATACACAAAACTCTATTGAAAACAAAGAGAGAAAAAGAGAGAGAGAAAGTATATATTTCTTTATTTTTATTACGTCTGATCTTTTCGAAAAGAAAACCTCCCCTATAAACAAACCATCGCTGACATTCTCATGAAATCAATTGTTTCAAAATGTATTATCACTTGATTAGTTTTACTTGTCTTACTCTATCTATTCAATTGATATCAACAAACGATGCTGATATTAGTTTCGGTCATGATTGGATCAAACGTGATAATACAGTTTCAATCTATTTCGATGTTTCAAATGCAACATTAAACGAATATCGATATTATTTTTTCGATTTTCGTCCATTTGCATCTCCACATCATGTCGAATATTTTGCTCGTCAACGTCTTATCGATACTCATAATGTTCTCAATATTATTGGTCTACATGAAAATGATTATGTTTCATGTATTTCATTGATTGACGAATATGAAAATGTTGTCAAACCTCGTTCGACTTGCTACGAATTTACATTAGGTGAAAAAATTATCGGCTCACATCACGGTGGTTCATCGGGCTATTTAGCACCGTTATTATTTGCTCTTGCATTCATTCTACACGTATTTATCGCGATTGTTCATCATATTAAAGCAAAACACTATGGTCATAAACTCTTAGAACGTTTCATTGATGTCAATCCGAAAGTAAGCAAACAGAATCTTATGGTTAAACATTCGCTTAAACAACTCGATCAGCCATTTGTATCAACATCAGTTCATCGACGTTTATCACGTGTGACAATTGATACCGATGAAAATAATAATAATACTAATCCATTGAAAAAAATCAATGGTGATTCAGATATTTTAACGATTTCACAACAACCAAATCGACGTATTAGTATGGGTGTTATGCAAACAATACAAGAACATATACCGTAGACTATTACCTTTCTTTATGACCTGCACATTTGAAAAGATGAGCCGTGCCTGTCATCCAATTACGTTTCGTAGCTAAACGATGTCTTTGAATTTTTTCCCAATCGACTTTCATAGTTTGATCATCTAGAAACATTTCGTTTTTGAATAAAAAAAAATGAAATTGAGGTTTTTTTTTTGACGAATTCTTACGTTCGGTTTCTTTGGAATTTGCTTTCGTTTTCCAGAGATCGGACTCTCGATCGATAAATGCTTTCCAATTCTTACAAACTCGTCGTGCTCGAGATAATTCTTGAAAATTTAATTGACTTAATATTTGAAATGCAACATTTCGAGGTAATAAACTAATAAAATCTCGGTAACGACGTTGCTAAAAATCAAAGATTTCACTAAAACTAACAGAAAAAAGAAGAGAGAAATATACAGTTATAGCACAAGAAACGAAATATTGTTGACGTTCATCTAATTTGACAATCAATCGACGAAGAAATTCATTTTGTTCAGATTCTAAAAAGCGACTAACTACTGATTTGAATAGTTAATTCGAGTTGTTACCTGACCACATACAAGTAAACCAATGTAAAACTTGTTCGGAAGTGATTCGATTCGACATCTAAAAATCGATTGAACTAATTCATTGAAAACGAATTTCAATTTGGCAAACTGTAGCAAAAGTTGTAGTCGATTGATCGATCCATCGTATTGTCATTGAACGTGCAGTTTTCGGTGTATATTGACTTGAAAGTTTCGGTTTTTTTGTACTCGTAATAATTGAATCGAAACTTTTATACATTGAATTTGCTTGTTGAACATTTTTTCCACTAGTTGATTGCTTAATTGGCGGACAGAAAACTGCCGATGATGCTTTATCTTCTGAATATCTAGACGGAAAACTCATCGATTATTCAATTCATTCAAGCGAAACCTAATTCTCCTTGGTTAACTTTTATTAATGATTGTCGACAATCATTTAAATAATTGCAAAAATCGATATCGAAGTTATATCTTCAAGGTAATTAATCAAATTATTGTAAGTTGTCAATTCAAAAATTTCAACTCCTTTTCTTCTTTCGTAAGAAAATTGACAACTATGATTCATCTAAGCGAAAATGATGATGATGATGATGATATTAGTGAAGTTTTCGATATTATTAAAAGTTCAAAAGCGAATTTTAATGAAGAAACTTCAAGTGATCCCGAACATGATGTTCTAAGTAATTGTGAACAAATGCTCGAAACAAATCTCGAACGATCTCCAGTACAACGACGATTAAATGTTGTTAGTGGACCGAATTCAGCATTTGCACGTTTATTTCCTGACAAATATCGTCAAGAACACCAACGTTCGAAATCCATCGATCATGATGACATCGATGATTACTATCGAGAACAAATGAAAAAAACTCGACGAGTTCGATTTTCTCTGGATGATAGTCCAACATTGTCATCTCGAACTCGATCAGAATCAATGATTAATCATGATCCTAATCCAGAAATTATCTTTCGACATAATCCAGAAAAATTAATCTACACACAAAATGTTGCTATTCGATATCTTAAACCACCGACACCACCTCCGCCAGGACCGATCGTTATTCGTGAAATTCAACCGACGCCTCCCGAAGAACCTCCGCCATTAATCGTTTCTTCAACTCCGTAGATTTCCTTCTCATCTTTTCAATGATTTCTCAGTTCGTTTGTGTTTTTCTCTTCTATTCTAGACCAATTCCTCCTCGAACTCCATCACCGGTAATTGTTCGTGAACAACCTCCGCCTCCACCCGAACATTTACCAACAAAAATAATTACAAAAACACTTCCACCGCCTCCATCGGCACCACGCCGAGTCATTGTCAAACGTCATACGCCTCTACCTGCTAAACCACGACCTCTTATAATCGAACGATGGTTACCGTACAAATCGCCTGGCCAACGACCGATTCTCTACGAACGTGCCAAACCTATCGAACAACAATATCAAACTCGACAACGTAATATTATCGTTCAATATAAACCAGCTCATGTCGAAATCAAATCGAAATTCGAAGATTTCGGTTGTGTCCGTGTCGATCCAAATCAATATCGTGCTCAACACGGCACATCACTTCGACGTACAGATAGTATCCGTCGAGTTTTGCAAGATCTCGGTTGTGATCCTGATCTAGTCACGTCAACCAATTATCAAACATATCAACAACAATCGAATAATGCATTCTCGCATTACGATTGTCCACGACAATCAACAACTTGTTTTACTGATGAACAATTAGAGACACTTATTGGTACGACAATAACAAATTCAAATCGACACGAATCTCATTATGATATACCGAGATGTGATCGGCAATATCTTGCTACTATGGTTTAAAATAACAAGAAGAGAAAAATCTGACATGTGAACTCACTGAGCTATCGATGATTGAGATTTTCTTGTTTGACCATCATCATCTCGAAAGATTCTGAGATCATTTGTTGTACTTAAATAGAAACTATCTTCACGATCCCATGGTCGACGTACAAGTTCCTTAGATATCAACAATATATATTTTTTAAATGAATAAATCTTTCTCTTTTTAAATTACTTTATATATTCGACTGTCCGGTGTACTTATTCGTTTGAAATGATAATTTGGATAACGTGATTTAACAGTATAGAAATAATCACGATGCAATGATGGTTGTAATACTGTCCAAAGCATATCAAGTTGAACGGAATCACATAAAGGTACTAATCGTTCGATGAATTCACATCTCTAAAAACAAAAAAGACCTCGAGAATATATTTATTTCATAACATAAAAGAAAAAAATCAAAATCAACTTGTGTATGATTCCATTGTTCAACAGTCATAACAGCTGCAATAACTTGTTCTTTATTTCGAGCGATTCGACTTGATGAATGTCGATCAGTAGTAAATAATTTCGGATTGGTCATAGTAATTGAACTATTTTCTTGATCAAGAATATTTTCAACAATCATTTCTCGTCTTGTTTGATCTTATTACAATGAATTTTCAATTTTCATTTTCGTCTGTTTTTCTTTTGTTTCTTTTTTTATTCAAGTTTCAATGGCATTCTTAACATGAAGTACATATGTAAGAAAAAAAAATTAATTTTCTTTTTTCTTCTTCTTCTTCTTCTCCTCCTCAAATTGTATATGTATGCGTTTGTATTTTTTTGCTCGATTGGAAACGAAACAGAGAGAGAAACACGAATTGATTATGTTATAATAATAAAAAAAAACAGAAAAATATTTATTTCAATGCAATCAGATCAAAGATAAAATAGAAGTTTTCTTTTTATTATTAAAAAACAAACGAAGTTCATGAATGTACGCGAATGATCAGACATTATAGAAACCATTTTCTGTTCGTCCATTGTAACGATAGATCGGGATATATGGACGTGTATTCGAAAGAATATCATTATATTCAAGATCAGTTCGTGGTGTTTGATAATCATTTTTTTCTTCGAGCTTTTTACGACGTCGTTCAATGTAAAGAACGACAATAACTGATATTAAAATAATAACAATGCCAAGAAAAAAACCACAAAGACTGTAGAGAACAAAACGTTCCCAATTTTCTAAATGAAAAATCTTTTCTTGTTTTCAATTCTCAAATTTTTCTTTTACGTCGAATAAATTCTGATGTTTGAAGCCAATCAATAACAACCATTGAGCAATGTCTAACACCTGTAGAATATAGATCCTAGATAAGAATTCTTGATATACAGATGTAATTCATTTTACAGCAGAATGATGATCGTCAGCCGAGTCTTTCTATTCTCTAAGACAGAAGAAAAAGAATTACATAAGAAGGATGTTGATTGATCGATTAAAAAACAAGCTAGAAAATGACGATTGAGAACAAGGTTTTCTCTCTCTCTCGCTCGCTCTCTTCTACACACGCATGCATGTACACATTTCGAATCGATCAGATTGAGATAAAAAAAAAAGAAGAAGAATGAAGACTAATTCAGCAGATGGTTAACTAGAAAAGAAACACTACCAAATGGTCATTTTGTTTGTGAACTTAAGAGAATGAGGAGAAATAGATACGTATATCCAACTATTTCATCTCTTCTCATTGACATCAATAAGATTAACCTCAACGAGTAACAAGTTATGTATTTCTTGTGCATAACGATGCACATCTCACAATACAAGACAGCGTTTTCTATTCTCTTTCTTCATCAATTGATGGCAAAATGATGAATTCAAGCATACGTGTGTAATCAAGCCTATAAACAATGTCTCATCATTTATTTGATTAATGAGTAGAGACGATTGCAACAATCGGAGTTATTCTCTTATTTTCTCGTTTCAGTTGTTTCCTCCCCTATCGAGCGATCATAGTGTGTTAGTATCATCATCAAATTTCATCAGATGTGTTTTTCTTCGACTGACAGTTCATACCCGTTTGATGTGATTTCCTTCTGTCGACTTTTTTTTTTATTCTAATATCCATGGAAAAACAAAGAAATACAACAGAAACAAAGTGTATCAAAAAACGGACAAACAAAAAATAGAAATTGAACTATTTAATTCGTTCGAGTTTCGGTGCTAAACGCCAATCTAACCAGCCCCAACCTTTTTCTTTAGCAAATTTCGAAACAGTTTTATGTCGAGGAAATTTCGGACATTCAATATACATTCTTCCATAGCGCCAAACAACATAACAATCGGCACATCGTCGACGTAACATATCTTTTGTTCGATATGATCGAGTGAACATCATTGATATTGATGTTGAATTTAGGACTGTTCGTTGAAGAATAGTTGAAATTAACATATTAGATCGAAACTATCTGGAAAAATGAAGCAAAACTTTCTGTTCTATAGCTTTTCGGGATGATCATGCTAAGATAATTTTTTTATTGTGTTGAAATGGAGATGAAAAAACAGAAGAAGAAGAAGAAGAAACGACGCCTATTTACAGGTGTTGAAAAGAAAAAAGGAACGCAGGAGTCGTTCGTTTATTTTTTAGTTTCACTATTAGCTGGTGGAGCAACTTGTTGTTGTTGTTGTTGTTGTTGTTTTGAATCGTCATACGGTACATTACGAAACTAAAAACACATTCGAGATTTAAAAAGAAAAAGGTTTTTTGTTTATCAATTTACTTTTGGAAATGTTTCCCATGGTGTACTTAAATCAAATTTACGATAATCTTGTGTTAATTCAATGGGCTCGATAACAACACGTTTTTGTTCTTCGTCATAACGAACTTCTGTATAACCAGGCAAAGGAAAATCTTTACGCATTGGATGTCCTTCGAAACCGTAGTCAGTTAAAATTCGACGAAGATCAGGATGATTTGTAAAATAAATTCCATACATATCCCAAACTTCTCTTTCCATCCAATTGGCTGCATCATAAAGATCACAAATACTAGCAACAGGTGTTAATTCATCCGTATAGGTTTTAACTCGGACACGAGAATTAAATCGAAGTGAAAGAAGATTATAAGCTAACTAGAAGACGAAGAAAAAACAACGAACTCCAAAAGCCTATTGAACATTGAGAAAGACAAACTTCAAATCGATATGCTCGTGATGGTACATCGATTGCTGTTATGTCCGATAGACTACTAAATTGAGCATTGGTATGATCTTTAAGAAAAGCCATAACACTAAAAACACCATCGGGATGAATTAAAATTTCTAATTCATTTGTCGATGTTATTTGAACATGTTGAACAAAACGTGGCAAACATTCAGCAACGTATTCACCGAAATCAGTTAATGCTTTACGTTGCTCAACATTGACACGAATAAGATTGTCTAAGATAAGAGAAATGAAATCCTTTTTTTTTGTCTTTTAATTGAATTTTACCAGCTGGAACATTGGGTGTTGCTGCTGCTGGAGGAGGAGGATTAGTTGCTTGAGTTCGATGAAATAGAATCGAACTCGATGGGACTACTCGCTGAGTGGCAACAGAAAGAAAACCTAGAAAAATTCGATTACAAATATCAAAGATATTTTTCATTTATTCATTCGTCTACCTTTACTACTAGCTAAAATAGGACGAGTTAAATGTCGAATCAATGAACTAGCCATCTGAAATAAATGAATATATATATATCTAACTTTTATTTATTTGAATCAAGAATATATCTGACAATCATGAATATTTATTGTTTGTTTTTTTTTTACAAGAATGAAAGAAAGAAAAAATATGTATTAGAGATTAACTAAATAATCTTGCGGATAATGTTGAAAGAGCATAACAGCTTGATTGTACATATCCGCATCTACAACAACAACAACAAAAATATATCATAAAAATCAAATTCAATCTACCGAAATTAGCCGTTTGTTCAGGTTCAAATGTAATAATTGTTTCACAATCAATTTGATTTCGATTATCAACATTGCCAAGTACTTCAATAATACTACCGGGACTAACATCAATCTAAATCATTATCTTTTTCTTGTACAAATTCAAATATCATCACAATTCTCTCAACATTACTTGATCCGATGAACGTACGACAATATGTTGTTTATCACTTGTTTCCAAATCAATCACATTTCCCGATGGATGAACCTAAAAACGAAATTATTTCTCTATTCGGACTCAATCGATTTTCTTTCTACCTTGCTAACTGTACCGATAATACTAACAGGTTTGCCAGAGAATTGTTGGATCATTGATCCATTGATACGATAATGATGTGACATGATATCTGAAAGAGGGAAAAAACACTATTCCAATGTATATATCTATTTATCTAAATATGCAGATGAATCATAAATTGGCCAGTGATGTTTGAGAACAAAATTCACGTCTTTTAATTCAATCGAATGGCCTCGACGAGCTTGTGCAGTCGACGATGATTTCGAAACAAGTTCTTTAGCAAATAATTCAGCAAGATTTACAAGCAATTGTTCGGTATCCGATTGAATCAATTTTTGTTGATTATTATTTCTTATCGAATATTGTCCTGATTGGAGAAGAATTTCTGTGAATAAATTCGATGAATTCAGATTCTCGAAATTATTTGTTGACATCTTTGTTTCGAACGAAATAAATAAGTCTGCCTGTCTTTCTTTCTGTTTTTTTTTAAACAAAAAACAACCTCGTTTCTTCTTTGTTTGTCGCTAGTTATGACATAAAGGCATCGATCGAACTTTTTATTGCTGCAAAATCGACCTATGAAAAATGTTTCCACGAAAGAAAGGAAGACTAGAATGCGGTTATCCTTTATCCGGTGATATCGATAGGACATTCTTATCAATCAATTTCTTCGATGACCAAAAAAGAGTTCGCCAATTTGTCTCATTGAAACAACACTCTCTCAAATCTCCTTCCTTCATCATATTAATAAATAATCAACTATGTCATTGTTTCATCAACTAACAAAAAAGTACGTTTAAATATTCTCTTTTATCTATCTTTCTTTCGATTTAATCATTCATCCGTATGTAAGACATTCCATATTTCATTTTGACGTAATCAAACATTCACGCAGTTTTTTTTCTCCATTTACTCCGCCTTCTTAGATAGAATCTGTCTCTCTCGGCTTTCTTTTTAGCATTAGTTCGGACGACACGCCTTTGTTTGAGACAATTGCATACTTAATTATTTTCTCTTTCTCGCGTCAGATAGATAGTCAGTCAGTTCGAGAAAAAAATACTCGACTAATTTCAATTTGATTGAATACATTTGAAACCGGAAGTATCAGAAATTGAATGAAGCACGCGTCACGTACGATACGCATCGGAAATTTCACATCGTTCAAGTGGTGAAATGCCATAGGGTCTAAGGAAGAGATATTCTTTGTGTGTCAATGCGTCGATTTGCCACTTGAAATTCGAGAGAAGAAAAGAAGAAAGTGATGATCTTCATTTCATTATGATTGGCAATCAAAATTCGAAGAAACGTTTCTTCGATGACGATGAGTAAGTTCAATTTTGTTTTTTTCGTTTCGAACAAGAGTGTTTGTCTTCTATCGATATCTAAATACTGATTAAATTCAAGAGTTCAATTTGACATGTATCAATAAAATAAAAAGCGAATGCATGTGTTTATCAGATTTTCACAAGTAGCAAATGTATATTGTCAGATTAATCTTCTTTTTCTTTCGTTCGTTCGTTCGTTTTCTTTTTTTCATGCAATCAATTTTCTCATATATACAAACAAACATTAAGAATTTTCTTCATTCTTTGATCTGTTTCGAAAGCTATTAGAGCTTGAGATTCTCTCTCTTCTCTTCTCTTTTTTTTCAAAAAGTATACCGACCGTTGCCGTTTTTTTCGTTCGTTCGTTCGTTCATTCAGTTCGTTAGAGAAAAGAAATTTTCACATCTAAGTCAATTGCCTACTGATGATATGGTAAGTTAATTGATCTGTTCTCATGTCCACCATTTGTCTTCAACTATGAAAATCAGATAATAAATCTTTAAATTTGCATTAGGTTAAATATGACATCATCGAAAACGAATGAAACTGACTTACGTAAACAATTTCTTGCATTTCTTAATCAACCGGAATTATGCGAACAATTTTATATATATATGAAATCAGAACATTTAGCTTATGTATTAGAATTTTATTTAGCATGCGATGGATTACGAAATCTTCTTGATGATATATCGAAACAAGGTGCAATCATTGAATTAATCTATAAACACTATCTATCCAATGGGAAATCTTTGTCATCATCGAAGACGAAATTTTCCCTTTCGGATGAAATCCTTTGTTCAATAAAACAACGATTAAATCGAAAAGAATTTCATTTGAAATTCTACGATCAAGCACAAGAATATGCACTGAAATACATGTTACAAATGTGTTATCCGAAATTTTCCATTGAACAACAACAACAACAGCAAGAACAAAGTAGTGATTGCAAACGACCAGCATTGACAACGCCAATGTTCAGTCCTATGCATCGACGAGCAATGTCGATGAGAAAAAAAGATGTCTTCGAACATTTCAAACAAAAAAATTTAAAGTAAAAAACAGAAACTCGAATTTCAATCCTATTGTGGATTATCTTGTTTAGTACATCAATGCCTTTGAAAATGTCAACACAATATCGTTCTCATCGACCATTGCCTCTTGAATCAACGTAAGTCGATGTACATTCCGTTACGCTTTTGCTTGATTGAGAGAGAGTGAACAACCTGTAGATTAGCTTCAACGGATGGTTAAACGTTGGCCGCTGGTCTGTTCGTTTTTTTCTTCTTCTCTTTTCTTTCGCTCTGCCGTTACTGCCGCCATCACGGCTTGTCTGAACTTCAAAGTATGCGGGTTCGTTTGATCGTTCTAACTTCTAACGTTGTCGGCGTCTTTGATCTTGTCAACATGAATCACATTCAATTAGATTACACTATTGTGCCGACGCCGCGCTTGTTAGAGAACAGAGACTATCAAAAAAAATAAGAGAGAGAGAGAGAAAGAAAGAGAGAAAAAGAGACACATATACATATCGTACATTCAGAGATTAACTAAACACTTCTTACTTGAGCAATGACATTGTTACTTACGAGAAATCCTTATGCTTTGTAAGTGAAGATTTCGATTTCGGTTCAATGAAAGTTTATTGTTTTGAAATTTAGTTCATTGGAAGCTTCGACATTAATTGCTGATCATGAAGCTGGACTCAATATTTCGAGATTACCAGTATGTTTTATTTATTTGTTTGTTGAATTGTGTGTGTAGATTGATTCTTGATATTTTGCAGCGAACAACGAAATTAACAAAACAACAAAAAGATCAATACAGTCTCGCTCAACGTGATCCAGCAGCGTTTTTCGAAGAATTAAAAAAACGTTTACTAGCTTATCAAGCGGAAAATTCCACCGCTGCTAAACTTCGTGGTCTTACGCAATCGTTTAATATTCCCACGAAAAATTCTCTATTTCCAATTGATTCACGAATGAATCTCGATGATTCATCAGCTGTTCTCGAAAGTCAAATAGCTAAAACAATCGATGAGGCTGATAATAGTCTATTCGAATCGCCAACGAAACTTACCTATCGTTATCCAATCAGATATTCGAATCATTCATTAATGACAAATAGTTTTACTCGATCAGATTCAGGCGTTGGCACTGATACGTCAGAAAAGTAAGAAAGAAGAAATAAAACTTTATCTATGATAAAATTAATATTTTAATAGGAACTATGATCTATTTAATAAACGTTCACAAACTATCGATGTTGTTTGGTATCCAACGCTCGACAGTTCCAATGCTCTTCTATCCACAATTCCACGAATTCATGATCATCTAACATTCAAAGAATTTCGACAATTATTTCGAAAGCAACCTGTATATAGGTAATTACGAGTTGCACACAAAGTACATCTTCATTTTTCGATTATTTTCTTTTCAAGATATTTCTTCAAAACAACGTGTACACCAGATATTAATAAAGAGCAGTATGTCTTTCGTGAATTGACAATGGATGATGAATTCGTACCATTTTATGATGGGAAAATCTTTGTACAATTAGATCGAATATGCTGAACATTTTTTTTCTGTCAGATGAATTAATCTTATTTTTTTTCATAGAATTAATCTATCGGTGTTTTTCTTTCTTTGTCTGATTGTCGTTGTTTTCTGCTCTTTATAAAAGAAAAAGAGAAATCAATATATTGAATTCATAGAAAATCTTTCGATCAATTTTTATTTCTACATAACACAAGACCAAATAAGAAAGAGAGAAAAAAGAAAGAAAGAACAAAAAATTTATATATATGTATAACTATCTGTTGAATTTTGATGACAAAATTAAACTTAAACACACACACACATACAGAAGACACAAATGTCTTTTTTGTTAACACAAAAAATAAAAGAGAATTCTAATTATTATTTTATTGCACGAATTATCTGACAGGGCAATAGAAGAGAAAAGAAAAGAAAAACACTAAGAGTGCAAGCTAATAAGAGCTTGAAAAGAAAAAAAAATCTTTCTACATACATTGAACAATCTCATTCTGAGTTGTTAAATTGCTCTTGTTTTTAAGAGATAAAAATATAAAAGAAATTTCGTTTGAAAGTGATCATAAACAGAAAGAATTCAAAAGCCATTGCCACCAACAACACAATCAATTGGCGATGGTGCAACCATTGTTGGCTGTGGTTGAGGTGTTTGAGATTGATTTGGATGAAAAGCTGGCTGAGATGATTTCGAATGACGTGTCACGGCTTTATGCGATGCCATGCTGCCCGTATGAATTTTTTGCCAACAACGTTGACAGAAATAATCGAAACAAGCAAAATTTCGACAGAATAAATCGCCAGCAGCCGTTTTACATAATGAACAAAATCGATATTGTAAATGTGGTTCGATTTGAAGACGTTTGAGAAAACGTGGTGTTCGAACATCAACAAAAGCTGTTGATACGGCATGAAGAAAACTCGAACTATTGTCAAATGTGACTCGTCCACTGCCAATGGGATATTTATATTTATCAATATCGACGCCAGCATAAACAGCACCACCAAATAAATCTTCCATTAAACGCCATAAATATCGAGCCGTCATTGTACCATGAAGATTGCCAACGAAGATCGTTTTTTTCGAATCGAGTTGTTGTGGTGGTCGTAGAGCATAGTTATTATCACCGATATTCCATGGAATAACTTCGACTGTTTTTCTCGAGCCAGTCGCTGTTTCAAAGTGAATAAAATAATCTGCACATGCACTATTATTCGTATGACGTGAACAACTATCTAATAATGCGCAAACTGATTTGGCATTATGAAAAACAATATGAAAGAAGCCATTTTCACGATGTTGTTCTTTGTGACCGCCATGAAGTTTGGGCCATTGAATTTCGAAGACGCCAAAACGATCGAAATTGGCGTGAATATCAACTTCAGTTGCGAAACGTGGCACGCCGCCAATGAAAACTTTTTGTGAAAGAAGAGGAATTTGATGTAAACCATTTGTATTCGGTACTGATGTTGATGTTGGCGTTGGTGTTGTAGTTGTTGTTGTTATCGATGTTGTTGTTCCTGTTTGTTCAGTTGAAAAATCGCCGATCCAATGACGAATATTTTCCGTTGAATCATCTTGTAACATTGGTAGAATCGATTGTGGAAGTGAATTGGTTTGATTCGATGAAAGAAATGGTGGCGAAACAGGTGCTATGGAAAGTAACCATGGTGGTCGTGTATTTTCATCGTTAAGATTCAATGTTTGATGACTCGCACCGAATGGTAATGGTTCATTGAGATTATTCGAATTATTTGAAAATGTAAATGGTAATATCGATGAATTATGTTGTGTTGTGAGATCATTAAGAACTAATTGTTGAAATGGTAGAACACATGACGATTGATCAAGTGAAATTATATTCGAGCTATTACGTAGAATATAATCTTGAAATGGTTTAGCCGTATCTTGATCGAAGAGATTTTCATTCGATAAATTCGTATTTAATGTTGTTGGCCATGTTGAAATAATGTCTTTGGCACTATTCTTAGTTGGAAATGAAAAATCGTTGCGTGGACAACAGTTAATATCCATGGAAGGTGCTTTTGTTTTCTTGTTATTTTAAAACACACACAAATACACAACACTCGTTTTAATAGTTGAAAATAAATATAAATGTGTGTGTGTGTTTTATAAAAGATGTTTTCGCAACGAATGACTGACTATATAGAAGTACGAGTTGAATAATCAGTCGATGCAAACAATAGTAAAACAATTCTCGGCTTCGTCCGATTCGTTTATGAAGCGTACTTATTTAGTTAACACTAGGGTCGATTCTATGTGTGAATTTTGTTGTTTAAACACAAAAGATAGTCTACGGATGTAGAACGAATTAGATTTGTCTATGTATGTACTGAATGAATTGAATAAGTATTTGATATGATACGAAAAAGACAAGAAGAAACCAACGACAGAATCATGTCGCCATCTACATACAAATTTAGATAGAAAAAAAAAGAAAGAAAAAGCCAATCGAAAAAAAATGTTAACTCTACCTGTGGGTTGTTTTTTTTTCGCTTCGATATAAAAATCTTACAATTAAATATTTACTCAAAACACCTCGAGTTTTATTATGTTCCAAAGCATTTGATCAGAATGTTATCTCATGATAAACCATGTACTTTGCATGACTTTTCACACATATTTCTCACTCTGTCTCGTCGTGCATAGGAATCATTTTGAACGACCTACAAAAAAATGTTTATTTGTACTTGAAGAGCATAAGTATGTTTTTTTTGCTTCGTCTCATTCTTCGTCATCATGATGATACAGTATATTTTCTTTTCTAACTCTATAAATATGCATATTTCCTTTGAAGATTAATTCATAGCACACGAGAAAAACAAAACTAAACATGTCGAATAACGAAACTGTTACAACATTGGAACGTTTGGCTAATTTACTTCGAATTCATAGTATTGAATCGACACAAGCATCGAACTCTGGGTTAGATGATTTATTTTTCATAAATGATGAGTATTTTACTCTTGTTTTTGTGTATAATAGTCATCCAACAAGTTGCTCATCAATGGCTGAAATTACCAGTGTTTTGTTCTTCAATGTTATGCGATATGATCCAAAAGATCCACGAAATCCGGCTGCTGATCGATTTGTTTTATCAAAAGTAAGTTTATTTTTTTTATCAACGAGAAAAACAATAACATCATTGCTTTAGGGTCACTGTGCACCAATTCTCTATGCTGCATGGGCTGAAGCTGGTGCATTTCCAGTTTCAGATTTGTTGAATCTACGTAAAATAGATTCCGATCTCGAAGGTCACCCAACACCCGTAAGTTTCGATCAAAACTACAAGCGAAACAAAAACTTGAGAGTGTTTCGTTTTAGCGATTGAATTTCATTGATGTCGCAACTGGTTCTTTGGGTCAAGGCATCGGCTTCGCTTGTGGTATGGCCTATGCTGGAAAATATTTCGATAAATCTGATTATCGAGTCTATTGTGTTCTCGGTGACGGTATGAAAATTTCGATTTTTCTTTTGTTTTCATTTTGTGTTTGATTTTCGTTGTTGAAAACAGGTGAATGTGCTGAAGGTAGTGTTTGGGAAGCATTTTCATTCGGTTCGTTCTACAAACTTGATAATCTCTGTGCAATAATTGATGTCAATCGACTTGGTCAAAGTGATCCAACACAATTACAACACGATTTAGAAACCTATCGAAAACGTCTCGATGCATTCGGTTGGCATCCAATTGTTGTTAATGGTCAAAGTGTAAGTGAATTATTGGCTGCATTCGATGAAGCATCGAAAACAACCGATAAACCAACATGTATCATCGCAAGAACATTGAAAGGTGCCGGTTTAAAAGGTATTGAAAACGAATTAGATTGGCATGGTAAACCATTGGGTGATAAATCAGCTGAATTAGTTGCTGGCCTACGTAAATTAGTCAACGAAGAAACATTAACTCGACCGACAATTGCAAAAGTAACAGCTAAAGTTGCCGAAATAAAAAAAGGCGAACAAGTTCAATTGTCAACACCACCAAACTATGATGGCAAAAAAGAAATTGCTACACGTCTTGCACATGGTACAGCTCTTGAAAAACTCGGTAAAAGCTGTCCATATGTTATTGCTTTGGATGGTGATACGAAAAATTCGACATATTCAATTAAATTTCGTGATGCTTTTCCTGATCGTTTTGTTGAATGTTATATTGCCGAACAGAATATGGTTCAAGTTGCAATTGGCATTGCAACACGTCAACGATACACATGTTTCGTTCATACATTTGCCGCATTTTTAATGCGTGCTGCCGATCAAATACGTATGGGTGCGATTTCATTTACACAAGTGAAATATGTCGGTTCACATGCGGGCATTTCAATTGGTGAAGATGGCCCGTCGCAAATGGCTCTCGAAGATTTTGCATTCTTTCGAACAATTCCTAATATCGTTTGTTTTTATACATCCGATGCTGTTTCAGCTGAACGTGCTGTTGAATTAGCAGCAAATTATAATGGACCTGTTTATATTCGTACAAGTCGACCGAATTTTTCGATCTTATATAAAAATGATGAAGTCTTTCAAATTGGTCAAGCTAAAGTAATGCTTTTCTGTCGAAAGAAATGAAAAAATGCTTTTCTTTTTCGTTTTGTATTAGATTGTTGTCGAATCATCAAATGATGCTGTTACAGTTGTTGGCGCTGGTGTTACTTTACATGAAGCTATTAAAGCTGCTCAACAATTAAAAGCCAAAGGCACAGCTATTCGAGTTGTTGATCTATTTACTGTTAAACCAATTGATCGTGATACACTTTTGAAATCAGCTAATGCTACACAAGGTCGTGTTCTTGTTGTTGAAGATCATTATTATGAAGGTGGTCTTGGCGAAGCTGTTATGGCTGCATTAGCCGATCAAACAAACATTCGTATTGCTCATTTGGCTGTTCCTGAAGTTGCACGTAGTGGTAAACCAGCTGAATTATTGAGTAAATATGGTATTGATGCAGCAAGCATTGTCACTGCTGTTGAGAAACTTCTTGCCAATTAAAGATCAACAAACAAATAAACAAATAAACATTTTTTTTTAGTAGTGAATTCATTTTATCTTTTATTATAAAATGAAATAAATCGTAGATTCGTTTTCTTTTTTTTTGAGTAAGGTGGAAAGATATCACGTGACTGAAATTAATTCATTAATCGATCAGTCACGCTGGTATCTTGCCATATCACAACAAAAAATAATAAGAACAATAAAGTACACAGCACTATTCATATATAAACTTCTTCTTTTTTACTTCGATCTGGAAGTAATCATCATTGTGTATCTGACCTGTTTGTTCTTTTTTTGGACTATTTCATCTGTCCTAGTAGAGAGTTTATATAGAACATGAGAACAAGGCAAGAGAGGGGGAGAGAGAGAGAGATGACAATATGAAGTTCCGTTTGTATCCGAAATAAATGAACGAATAATAGGACGATTACGATGGCATATTCGCATTTTTGACTCACATTTCAATATACAAACGATAGTCAAATGAGAATTGTTCGTTTACTGTATTACAAACGAGAGAAATAATAGGTTTTCGCTTCGTCTAGTGCCGATTTTTGTTCGTTTGATGAAAACTAAAAATTATATAATGATTAATCATCTACTTGATTGTTTTCAACAGCAAAAAACAACGAATTCCTACTTTATTACTACTACTGCTGCTACTGCTATTATTCGTATCTGAAGGTGACTTCTACCAAAAATATAAAACAAACAAATCGACCGCAATTCAAATCTTTTCTCTATCGTACTATTGAACTTTGACTTGTATTCGTACGAAGTCTATATTCAAGTTTAATCGCATCCGGTGTTAACGATGCACGTTGAGGAAAAAAATCATGCAGAAATTCACGTTGTTCGAAGCCCATCATTTTATAAAAATGTATTCCACCGATATTTGTCGATTCGACATAGGCATAGATTTGAAAAATATTCTCTAATTCTTTGCATGTATCAATTAATTGTAAGAGAAGACGTTTGCCAATATGTATAGCATGTTGACTATGTTCATCTTCGACAAGCATAAGAATTTTTAATTTACGTTTTTGATTCATATCGAATACGGATGTTGCTAGAAGAGCACCGTAGATTTTCAATCGACAACAATATTTCGTACGATAGGCTATTTTCGATAGATCGGACGCATCGTAAACACGTTGAAATGTATCACGATTGAATGCAAATGGAAATGCTCGACGAAAGAAATGAAATAAACGTTTGAAACCAACGACTTCCTTCGAACCATATTGCAAATCAACGGATGAAACATTTTCAGACGAAAATGTTTGAGTATTTAGACGAATAGACATCGTCAAATTTTCAAGTTTTTGCGCTCAATGTTTTTGTTCATTCGAGTATAATTTAATTAATAGTAGCCGAATGAATTCAAAGATTTCTTATTGCAAATCTTTTGTATTTATTTGTAGAAACAAAAAATAATCTAGATGATACGCATTCACCTTTCGCCAAATAGATCGATTTCGGTCGGAATTGTTTTTTGACATTTATCATTATAAGAACAATAAATTATTCAAATCTATTCTTATTTTCTTTTGCACTTCCTATTCTACTTCGGTCAATGATAATTATATGTTCGGCTTTCTTTTTCAGAAACGTAATTTGTAGGAGCCTTTTGAGAGTTCATGAATATTCGATTCTATTCTAAGATAAAACAGATATTAGAGAGATTCGAGGTCGATCATGAAAGGAATTGATTATAAAGATGCTAATCAAACATAGATATGTGAAGATCGACTCCTTTGGTATTTTCTTGCGTTTTCTGTTTGTTGTTGTTCTTGTTTTTATGATAAGTAACGCAGTTTTATCAGACACGTATCTAAAAAGGAAGGAACAAGAAGAATCGCGTGAATGCAAAGAAAAAGATTCGTTCGCTCGTTATTGATAGAGATATTACGTTCGAGCAGAAAGTAAATTCCGTCGGTTTATATTTTTTTTACTATTTACCGTGTTGTCTTTTGATCTTGTATCGAGGCATAATTGTTTATCGATATATTTAATAAAAAAAGTGATGAGAAAATATTTTAGTTGATAACGGAAAATAATCAGATATTGACTGTTCGCTGAATTTCCTCAGGAAATGCATTCAGTAATTAGAACAAACGAAAGAACGAAAGAGAGAGAGAGAGAACATATTGTCATTCTTCTTTTCTTTCGTTTCTTTTTTCTTTTCTTTTTTTTTCATATGAAAAATAACGTGTCGTCGATCAATATGCGTTAATATACATCAAGATAGCATCAACAATTATTTATAACGAACAAGTATACATCACTACAAACGTTGTGTTGTTTAAATATTTATATCTAGATATATTTCGATTGTGTACTTGTACTATTCGTACAGAAATGTTATTTCGTTCGTTTTTATTGCTGTATTTTTCCTTGATGTCCATCGATGGTAATCAATGGAATTACGGTCAACTTGGACCAGATATTTGGAGTGATTATTATCCATTGTGTGCTGGTAAATCACAGTCTCCAATTAATATATTAACAGCTTGTACGGTCTACAAAAAATTTGCTCCATTTCAATTTACGTCATCCTATGACGAAAAACATTACTTTACATTGAAAAATAATGGCCATACAATTATTGCAACATTAAATACTGATTATCAGCAATCACCACTTTATCTCACCGGTGGTGGTCTAAATGGAACATTTGAATTTGTTAATTTTCATTTGCATTGGGGCGAGAATTATAGATCAGGCAGTGAACATCAAATGTAAATTCAAAATAAGCTGTTGTATTCTATATAATTTCTTTTGTTTTTGTTTCGTAGAAACGGAGTTAAATATACCGGTGAAATACATTTTGTTTATCTCAATCGTCAAACATCTCAAATGGCCGTGCTTGGCATATTTATGGAAAGTCATTTAGATACTGATGAAATTCATTTAGATACGAATGATCTCACTCGTCTTGAATGGCAACGATATTTTAACATTTCACAAGTACTTATTAGCGAAAATGACACTGTTGTCAGTGATTTGAATTTAACAATCCTTAAAGGCATCAATTTCGATGATTTCTGGCGATATAAAGGTTCGTTAACGACACCACCCTGTACCGAAGGTGTTATTTGGACAATGTTTAAACAGCCAATTGTATTCATGGAAAGTCAATTTCGAATTCTACGTGATCATATTTATTTCGAAGATTATCGTGGTCCACAGCCAGTATATAATCGAACTGTTTATCGAAGTTTTCCTACTGAAACATTAACAACAATTCCCGATTATAATCATTGTTTAACTGATTTAACTCGAAAATATCCCGAAAAGAAAATTTCAATCTTCGGTTTATTTCATTGTTCAATCTATTCGTTTTGTTTTCTTGTTATATCTTTGTATACAATGCTTATTATACTTTTCATATATTCCTATAAGAACTTTTTTCGAGTATCAACAAAAAAACTTGAATAAATCATTTATGATAGATATTAATCAGTTTTGTTTTGACCAATGAAAAATAACGAAACTACGCCTTGCCTTCAGAGAATTTACTTAGATACATTATGCTTGTATAAAATGACGAGACATCCCTGTCAATTTACAAATTGACTATGAATTTCAAATTTTTTCTCTTGAGTTTGCTGTTGGTTCGTCAACTAGCTGCTGATCACAATCATGATTGGGATTATGGTAAACATGGTCCAGCTGTTTGGAGTGAATTGTATTCGACTTGTGGTGGTGAACATCAATCACCAATAAATATTTTAACAGCCTGTACAAAATACCTCTCAATTCCTCAGTTTAATTTCAGTGATGGATATAATGAATTACATAATTTTACATTAACAAATAATGGACATACAATTATGGGCACATATAATAATAATTCGGAATTACCAACATTTCGAATTCAAGGTGGAGGCTTAAATGGAACATATGAATTTGTTAATTTTCATTTACATTGGGGAGAAAATCATAAATCCGGAAGTGAACATGAAATGTAAGTAAAAGAAATCAGTAAATAAATTGAAAACATATACGTACCTTTGTAAATATAGAAATGGTGAATCATATCCTGGCGAAATTCATTTTGTTTATCATAATTCTTTAATAAATCACTATGCTGTACTTGGTATATTTATGCAAAGTTTATATCCCAGTAATCAAACATACACGTTAAATTTGACCGTATCCGATAAGAAAACTCAAAAAGAATGGCGAAAATTCTTCAATCGAACTCAAACATTAATCCAAGAAAATAATTCTACAGCTATGCTTTTAAATCTTGCTTTTCTTATGGGAGAAAATTTTGACGAATTCTGGCGATATGAAGGTTCATTAACCACTCCACCGTGTACGGAAAATGTTCTTTGGACATTATTTCGACAGCCAATTGTATTTTCCGAAGATGAATTCGAAATTTTTCGACAAAATGTCTATTTCGAAGATTATCGTCGCCCTCAACCATTATACACTCGTTCTATTTACCGTAATTTTCATAATGAAACATTATCATCTATTCCCGATTACAATTATTGCCAAGGCAAATTTATCGAACAACAAATGTCGAATACAACGATGATTAGTCATGATTCCATTCATTTGATTTTGCTTTTGTTTATCATAAAAACTTTCTCGATAATCTAATTGAGATATTTTAAATCAAACACTTTGATTACCGATCACTTTTTTTTTCTTATCAATCCTTCTTTATTGACCTATATTTAACGAATATTATCGAATAGAATAATATTTCATACAACATCGATTTCAAAAATATTTTTATCTATTTTTTTTATACGTGAATAAGCAACACAATCAAGTTAGGATTAATTATAAATTCAGCCAACCGTTTCAACAGCAGATGCTTGTCGAACCTGTAAAGCGTGTATAAAATGCCTAGATCACCTACACAGAAAATAAAGAAATCAATACTGTAAATGTCCTATTCGTTCTAATTGAGGACAAACGTTTTTCGCGCATATAAAAACCATTGTTTTTCTTATTTCATAATAAATCGATACAATTATGTTTATTCGTTATATATTAATCATCATTTCATTGTATTTGCACTCATTGAATGCAGCAACATCATCTCATTGGAATTATGACGCATTAGGGCCCGATGTTTGGTCAGATTTATATTCCACATGTGATGGATTATCTCAATCACCGATAAATATCAAAACGGCTTGCACAACATATCAAGAATTTGCTGCATTTAGTTTTTCGTCTGCTTACGATTTAGCACAAAAATTTACTCTGACAAACAATGGTCATACAATAAGTGCTGAACAAGTGAATGCTTCAGCTTATCCATTGACATTAACTGGCGGTGGTTTAAGTGAACCATTTACATTTGTGAATTTTCATCTCCATTGGGGACGAAATTATAAATCAGGAAGCGAACATCAACTGTAAATATGCAAAAGAAAAAGAAAATTTCCTTTCTTAATCTTTTTCGTATTGTTTTGTTTTAAAAGGAATGGTGAAAAATATGGCGGTGAAATTCATTTTGTTCATGCTAATGCGAATAAAACAAAATATGCTGTCTTAGGGTTTTTCATGGAATCCAAAGCAAATGTATCAGCCGAATCAAGTAATTCGAGTAGTCATGATCGAAGAAAACGTCGCATAAACATACGCAAACGAGATGTTTTAAATACAACGAAGGAAACTGCAACTCAATGGGCACAATATTTCCAAGTCGGTGAAAAACTCGAAGAAGAAACCAATACAACCGAAGTTAGTCTACAATTGGCTTCATTAATGGGTAACAGTCTCAATAAATTCTATCGTTATGAAGGTTCATTAACAACTCCACCTTGTTCAGAAATTGTAATATGGACAGTTTTTGAAACGCCAATTGAATTTAACGATACTGAAATCCAAACATTTCGTACACATATTTTCTCCGAAGATTACCGTACTATACAACCATTAAACAATCGAACTGTCTATCGAAATTTCCCGAATGCAACAGTATCATCGGTTTCGGATTATAGTTGTTGTGGGAAAAGTGCTAATCAAACAGCGAACAAGACAAATTCATCGCCAAGTTACCTCAAGTCAACTTTTTCGATGAATCAGCTGCTTTCTATGTTTGTTTTTTTATTTTATTTTCAAATAAAAATTTAGATTCATTCTTTTAAGCAAAGGAGAAAAACAACACGAACGCCCTAATTAATTTTGATTAATGCGTTTTTTTTTCTTTCACATTTCATGCGTATCGTCGACCTTTTTTTTCTACTAAATTTTCGGTCATATTTTCAAGGATTTCAACCAATCGTTTCGTATGATTTTGATGTTTCAAATAATCCAAATAAATCGGATAGAATAATCTATGATACAATTTCGGATTGATATATTGTCGTCCTTGAAGAACAGTGAATAGATAATGCGTCGACATGGATAAATCGAATAATGATCGACCTTCATGTTTATCGAGCTCCTTTCGACGCCATTTTAAACCTTGATGAATAGAATCGAGTAATTGCGAACGTGTAAATGATGTCCAATCAGTTCGCCACCAAACACTAATACCATAGAAATCAAGTGAAGGCATTGACGATACACGATGAAAATGATAACTATCAAATAATCTCGTACATCGACCTGTTAGATAATAGAGTGTATATTCTGTCCACATACGATCGAACAAAACTTTCCATAGTGCCCAATTCGCTAATTTATTCAAAAAATGCCTGTCACCTAAGTAAATCAAATAAACCTTATCAAACAAAAGGAAATAACTAACGAACCATAAAGTATCTGCAACCGGCATAGAGTCCGCAGTGCAATAGTTTTCGACAAAATTACAGGTGTAACAGCAATTGCTGCTGATGTTGGTTCGTTCGTTGAGCATGTATTCGGTTCGATTTGCAAGATTTGTTCGCTTTCAATCCACCATTTTTCTCGTTCATTTCGTTCTTCAATTTGATATAAAGCTCGAATTTGTGATCGATTCGTTTGATACAACAATTGTTCGACATGTATTGGCCAAATAGCAACACAATCTGAATCCAATACAAGATAGAATTCCGTTTGAATTATCTGTGCAACAATTAATTTAAACATCATTTGTAAACGATACGAATCTGTATGAATATGTTTTAATAAACTATCATCAGAACGAATTGACAATGGCCATGGCCAAAATTCGTTCGACAAAAATGGCTTGAGAATATCAACATCTTGTGATGGAGTGAGAAAAATAACTTCGAAAATACGTCGAGAATCGAGATGACAAGCTAATGCAGCTAATGTTAATGGTAGTCGTTTGAATTCAGGTCGAGCTGTGACAAGAACGATTGTCAAACGATTTTCTTGGTTGCTATTTACATTCGATAGAACACGAGGCCAATTCGATTGATTTCGATCTCGAATACAAGTCAATGGTAGAACATGTTGAACATCAGTGAGCCAAGGAATATGTAAATTTGTTCGAAAGATAAATTTTGGTTTGCCAGAGATTAGAAATAAAATAAAAACTGAACAATAAAGAACATATTTACAACGAGTACGATTCCAACGTATCATCACAAATAAAATTAAATGCCACGTGTAAGATTTCCGACGACTTTTTTTCTTTCTTTCCAGCAAAATTAATTAGTTCAGAAGAGAGAAAATCTCATCCTGACAGATGAAGAAAATTTTTTTGCTCTTCGTCGTCATCATTTTCTTGTTCTTTCCTGAAAGTTCAACTTATTTGAAAAAGAATTTAAGAAAAAGACATGTTCCTTCTTCCCCCACTAAGATTTTCTTTATTGGCTTTCAAACGTCTGCTATCAAAAAAAAAGAAAAGAAAGACAATTAGATTAATTTAAACATATACAAGAAACAACAAAATTGAAATTATATATATATATATACGTTATATTTGCACTATCTGACAACAGAAAAAAAAAGAAGAAAATTTCACTTAAATTCACGATCGGTTAGTCGTCATCGTCACTATCTAAAAGTACAATTTCGTCGTTTTTGTCAGCCGTCGTTTTCGGTTGCGTGATTGAATCAGGTAGAAATTGTCCGAGACCAAGTTCGAGAGCTGTTTGAAACATTTTCTTATATTCATTCGATTGTCGATCATCGTTTCCCATCGAACGAAATAGATCATAGTACATTTTCTGTAAATTTGGCAATTGAAACATATTCGACGCTGTTTGCTGCTGCTGCTGTTGTTGCTGTTGAAGACGTTGAGCAGCGAGCATTTGACGTTGATCAGGTAAACGCTTGAGATTTTCATATTCTTCTAAAGCACGTTGTCGTTCATCATCAGTTAAACCTTCATCTAATTTATTTTCCAATAATGAATCATGTGAATGATAGGAATGTATCCATTGATTATGATCATATAACAGATCGAGTAGAAGATGATCTTTCGGTATTGAATAAGGAAAATTCGTATTTGACAATTGTTTAAAATCAGGCATTTGTTCACGAGTAAATTTGTACAATTCTTTAATATCATTTTCAGTAAAATGTCGATCTAATTGATGATCATCAATGACACGTTGCGAGAGCGATTGTTTAACAACTTGTCGTTGATAGATTTTTTCTTCCATTGTACCATAGGATAAAAATCTGTAGATATAAACAGGTTTCTTTTGTCCAAAACGATACGAACGAAATATAGCTTGTGTATCATGGCTTGGATTCCAACTTGCATCGAAAACAATAACACGATTACTGCCAACTAAATTTATGCCGATACCACCAGCTAATGTTGAAATAAGAAACAATCGTGAACGTAGATTCTTCGGATCGTTAAATGCTTGTGCATAACGTTTTCGAACGGACACATCGGTTTGTCCGTCCATACGAAAATAATCTTGATCACGTATCCATTCGTATGGTAATGGAAGATGGGGATTTGTTTTTCGTTGTTGTTCATATTCATGTTGATTTTGTTTATGAAGAAAATAAAGAAATCGTTCGATATAATTTAATGTATATAAACTTCGTGAAAAGAGAAGAATCTTATCGCCAATATCGGTACATTTATCCAAAATTGATTTCAATAAAATAAATTTGCCACTTAGATTTATATCGAATTCACTTTCATCGGGTAACATATCGAGAAATGGAAACCAATATTGTTCACGCATTTCATCTGACCATGGTTGTTGTTCATCATTGTCATTTGTATGATCATTGGATTCGATGTTGTGAACATCAAGATTTTCTGTATCGTAAACATCTGAGTTTGTTGATTTTTTATTCGATTGTTTTTGCTGTTGTTGTTGATTTTCAATGATTGTTGCTGCTGTTCGACTACGTGTTCGATAATTTTTAACCACTTCAGCTTGCTCGTCGTCATTGTCCGATGAATTCGAATCGGTTTTATACGATTGTTCGTCATTTGATGATTTGGAATTCTCGCCATCATCAGCATTGTCAATTAAAAATCCACTAAATTCCTTCTCTTTATCATTTGTCGTCTTCGTCGTTTTCTTTTTCTTCTTGTTTTTATTTTCTTCTTCATCTTCATCAGTAAACATGGCATCGAAATCTTCATCATCGAGAAAATCATCTTCGTCTTTATTCAATGATTTCTTCCAATGATCAATAAAATATGGATAAAGTAGAAATGGATGCGTCCAAATCTTCTGTAAATATTGATAATCAGCAAATAATTTCGCCGATTTGAAATCTTTCTTATTTACAATTAAATCTTCTTGTTTTGTTGTTGTGACCGTTGCTGTTTGTTTATTTAAAAATAATCCATATAAATTCGTCTGTAAATCACTCATACGTATGTTAATTATGTATTCAAATTTCGGCGGTAGATATTCTTTCAATAACGAATAATCTTTTCGATCAATAAAACCCGTTAATAATTCATGTAGAACGCATGCACGTCGTTTCATTAAACGTACATCATCGTCATTTGAATCACGATGTTGACCATTTTGAATTGGATTTACGAACCGATTGATATATTCTTGTTGACTACCGAGTAGATTCGGTTTGATAAATGAAACCATACAATAATATTCAATGAGATTATTTTGTAGAGGTGTACCAGTCAAAACAATACGACGACTTGTACGAATCTTTGATAGACATTTAGCTAAAGCTGTTTGAGCATTTTTTAATATGTGACCTTCATCAGCAATGATAACATCCGGTCCAGGATCGACCAAACATTTCAAAGCTTGTGCTTTGATTTTTTTATTTCGAAGGCCAATACCATTGGCTAATCGTCGGTACATTTCATAGCCCATAATCATAACTCCACCGTGTTCATACCAATAATTTAAATGTGTAACACGTAGATTAGGTTTGATTGTTGTCAATTGATAGTGATCGATCGGTGGATCGACATCGTTGAGCCAATGTTCGAATTCATTCGACCAATTCAAAGCTGTATTAATCGGACAAAGAACAAGACATGTTTTGACTTTAGTTATTCGATCGTAATTGAAAATCGTATGAAGAAAACTAATAACTTGTAAAGTTTTCCCTAAGCCCATACAATGAGCTAATATACAACCGTTGCTTTGCTGTTTTTTATTTTGAATGGCATCGATAGATTCGAAAACGTTGTTCCAAAGGAATCGAATGCCATCGCATTGATGAGGTTTTAAATGTTGAACTAATTTCGACGATACTTCGATTAACGGTTCGTTCGTATTCGAATCTAATTCGAGTATGAGACGATTTGTTGAATCGGTTGTTTGCTGTTGATTTTTGTCGAATGATTGTTCAAGAAGAGTGTCATTGTATTCTTTTTGTTTTTCATCGATTCGTTTTCGACGTTCGAGCTCAGCTTGAACGGCATGTTGAGTTTGAAGATCAAGTTTTTTATCGTCGATGATTTTACGAATATTTTTTCGACCATTTTGTCGTTTTGTTGGCGAACTTTCTTCATCATTGTCACTCTTCATTTCTTTCTCTTGATCATCACTATCGACTTCATAGCTTTCCGTAGATTCATTATTATCCTTCGTCGTCGTTGGTTTCTCATCGAGTTCAAGTTCTTCATCACTAAATTCGAATGAACTCTTCTTTCTCGAATTATTATTATTCTTATCGATCAGTGTTGTGCCCGATTTTTTTCGTTCTCGTGTTTGTCGTTTCATTTGATTTAGAATTGTCGAACGTTCGTTATTTGTAGGCGTTGGTTTTTTACGTGGTGGACGACGTCGAGTGCGTTTGGTTATGATTTCATCACTACCGTTCGAATCATTGTCCGATGACGACGATGATGATGAACGTTGAATTCGAATACGGGTTGCAACTGGCGATGATTCTTTTTTAGTAGTTGTTGTCGGTTTTTTTGTTGTTGCCACTGGAATATCGATTTCATCACTTGATGACGAATGTGTTAATGTTCGTTTTAAAGCAATTTTTGACTTTTTTTTAATTGGCGATGAATCTGAATTGGATGACGATTGTATTGAACGTTTTGAATTATTGAAAGACATTATCTGACAATAAATAGAGTGTATTCAATTTGTTTGTTTGAGTGTATTGTCTTTTTGATTTTGTGTTTCGTCTCGCTTCAGTGGCCTCTAAAAAGAAAAGAAAACAAAACATATTGATTTAATTGGTTTTAGTAGGTGAAATGGTTGTTGATTTTTATTTCAAGTTTAATATACAAAAAAAGTAGTAGAAGAACAAGAAGAAGAAGAAGAAGAATGACAAAAAAAACACGAAAGCGAACAATATGAAATATTTCATCGGATGTACTGTCTCCGATGATTCGACGTTTGCAGACCGAAAAAAAAACAAATCTCACTGAAAGCCCAACAAACAAACAAACAGACGAAAACAAAAATTCGCATGTTTTAATCAAGATCATTATTCCTAACGAGCCGTTGAATCATAAAGCCAGTCTTTATTCTACGTTGTTAATGAAAATTGTTCAGATTGATTCTGTGATAATGGCGCATCAATACCATCATTTGTAATATCTTCAACACAAACATCATAATTCATAATCGAATTATTATTATTATTTTTTTTATTATTAATCGATGGTTCATCATCAGCAATTGATATATCTTCATTTGCTGATGCTGCTGTTGTTGAAGTTATATTTGCAAATAATTTCATTGCTGAATTATGCATCTCAGCGTCGTCATCATCGAATGTTGTTATTGTTGTTTCATTGGTTTTACGTGTTTGAGAGAGTATACCATTTTGTCCAATATAACGAGGAATTTGTTCGCAATCATCAATGGACATTTCTGTTTGCGAGAGATTGCCGAGCGTGTACAAATCATCGTCTTCGGCATCGATTGCACGTAGTTTTCGTTTTTGTTTGGGCTTATTTTCAATGACCGATGGAATTTCGGATGAAACAGTGGACGCACTACGAACTGAACATGGACGGGATTCGCACGGAACGAATGTACTTTCATCGTAGGTTTGTGATGGAAGATTTCGTTTACGTTTACGATTGGTTAGCGTAAGTGAAGATTTCTTTCGACCTCGTTTTCGTCGAGGTTGTGCTTTAGCTAGAAAAATACCCAAAAAATATTTTTACCCATTTTTGAAATAGTTGTCTTACGTGTATCCCAGCCTGGCGGAAGGAAACGTCGAGCTTCAGCTAATGATATACGTTTAATACGAATAGCTGGATAAGAAAATATTTCGTTTTCATCATTGACTGTTTGATGATTGTCGAGTGAAGTAAGAACGAGTGAAGAATCGGAATGATATTCATGATTCGTATCTAATAATTGTTCGAGTTCGTAGACTTTATCGGAAATTAATTCAATTAATTCAGTATTATTGTTAAGATGATTTGGCAACCATGAGTATTTGAAATCTTTTACCCAGTTTAATACTTCATTCGTATTCATTTTTGTTTTTTTTCGTATATGCAATTAAAATTTAAATAGAAACAAAACACATTCACTGCTAAAAATCCAATGTAACGATAACCGAAATCAAGGTAGTAACTGTTATGATTATTGTTTTGTTGTTGTTTTTGTTGTTGTTTTATATTCTTCTTTGTATTGTTGATTTGACCACTTGAATCAAACTTTATATCTATTTAACATATAATGATCATCCATTCAAATTTAAAGAAAAAACGAGAAATTTTTTGAGCCAATCAAATTTTTTCCTTTACTAGAGGGCAGTAAATAGTGTTTCAAAAAGTAGAGAAAGAAAGAAAAAAAACTGAAAGTTTATTTAAAGGAGCATAATTAGTCTTTCTTTCCTTCCGTTTTTGAAGTAACGTACGTTAATTTATTTTAAAAATAATTGTTACTCAAAAAAATGTAAAATTCTCAGTTCTATGTCTATCCAGTGCTTAGCTCCATACAGATCAGAAACGATGAATTCCATGCAGTGCCACTTGGACATGTACATGTACCACCTGTACAATTGGTCCCACTTACACAATTAGTAGCATTATCACAAATGAGTCCTGCTCCAGCAGCACTGAGACAAGTAGTTGTATTAACAGGATTATGTGGCCAAGACGTACAAGAATCGCCCAATATGCCTCGATCTAGACATGTATAACCGTCCTAAAAATTTTGACAGATTTATAAATTTAAATATCAAAACAAAACTCATAATAAATATACCCAGTATTTCGTTGTTGCACATTCGCATGTTGAATTCAAACTTGGATAATAACCTCCAAGCGGACAAGATACGAGATTATAATCGGCACATTGATAGGTATCATTACAAATAGCGCTTGAATTAGCACCCCACGCTGGTGTTCCTTTATTTCGACAATAGGTGCCATTCCACCATTGTAATGACGTACAGTTACTAAATATAATCAAATATTTTTTTTTGTCTTGAAGAAATATGTGTACATACCACCATCCAAAACCAACAGTAACATTCGTGTTTGTATCATTGATACATTGTAGATTTTGTGTTTTATCACATTCATTACTTGTACAATTACCGGTTAATGTACATTGTTCATGTCGCTAGAAAAGTAAAAATCAATTAGAAATGAAAATCAAATTGATTCGATTCGATACATGTTTTGATACGATACATTTTTGTACACATTCTTCCCAATATGATGTTACATTACAGAGACATTGATACGCCTGAGAAAGAGTTTCTCCCATTCGACAAACCAAATAAACATCAGGAAAATCTCGACATTCATTTGTTGAGTTACATGGATCTGTATAATTTCTTTTCGGTTGACAACGATTTCCGTCCCAATAATCTGTATAATGACATCCACATGTACCATTATTACAAAGCAAATAATTAAAATCTTCACATTCAAGATCGCCAAAACAAGTTGTTTGATTAATTGTTAATTTCGGTATACACGTTTGCGAACGATTTGTTACATAAAGTGAATCCCATATGTAACTCGTATTATAACAATCACATTTTTGAAATAAAGCACCACCAAGACCTTGACATTGTAGACCACGATTATCATCACATTGATATGTTGTTTCGCATGATGTATTATATAGTTGTTTAGGTACGCATGTTTCATTCCAAAAATGATTCTTATCACAATCACATTGTCCTATTGATTGAGTATAATTACTACAGAACAAACCTTGTGATGATATACATTGAGTCGAATTTGTACATGAACCACCGAGAGTTAATTTCTTTGCACAAATCAAACCATCCCAATACGACCATGAATCATTACATAGACATATACCTGTTAGATTAGATAAATCATAATATGATAGTTCACAATAGAGATTTTGTGATGAACTACAATTGATTGAAATCGAACAATTTTCCAGATAACCAGCTGCTGGTTTACAAAGGCCAGTTACACCGCCACTATTCACTGATGCATCATAATTGTAGCCAGATGGACATGTACACAAATTACTTAAACAAACTAAGCCAATTCGATATTCACATTGTGATGTCGACGCACATAGACCATTTAATAAACGTAATGGTTCACAAAAACCATTTGCTAATAAAAGACTGCCATTATAAAATTGTTTATCAGGACATTGGCAAATACCTTAAAACAAAAAGAGAGTCGAATATATTTTTCCTTCGTCGTTTCTACCGTATTCGCTTCCATAGGGATTTGTAAATTGTGCACAAGTAAGACCTTGTCCAAATGGAGCTGTACTATCACACCATTCATCTTTATATGGATAACAAAATTGATCGACCGTCCGTCGGTATTCACAAGTACCCGTATCATCCGTATTTCCATTCCAAAACATCGATGAATTACATTGACATTTGTTTATCGATATATCACAAAATAAATAACGCGAATCATCACAATCACTATCTAAATTACAGGCCCCATTGAATAAATTTTGCGTACCACACTAAAATTAAATAAAAAATGATTTTGAATGAATATCTATGTAATATCTTACAGTTAAACTAGCTGTATTCCATGTCATCGACGATTTACACTGACATTCTGCTACAATCTCACCAGTTCTACAATAAAATGACATTAAAATTGAGCTAAAAGAAAAACGAATTTTTCTCTCTACGATGAAGTGATATTGAAACATAATAAATTGGCAAGATTATCACACATTGAATCATTGACACATGTTCGATTGATCATTCGTCTTCGTTCACATGTTTCATACGAATCACTCCAAAAATGTGAATATCCACAACCACAACGATAATTATTACAAAGTAAACCAACATCTTGTCGACAATCACTATTCGATTTACACGGACCACCATTAGCTTCTTTTTTTAATGTCACAATCGATGCAAATACTATGAATGCAGTAAATACAACAACTGCTAATGAAACTAACAACATCAATAACCATCGAGGAAGTTTGACATCTCGTTTCCAAAATGGTATTGGCTTTTGTTGGTCAATAACATCGTATTCCGATACAAGTACATTTTTGGCATCAAGTTGTTTCACAACATGTTCTCGAAGAAGTGTACTTGGATCCTAAATTATCAATAAATTCATCTTTCTTTCTTTCTTTTTTTCGTCACAAACTTGTTCTTTAATCGGTGTAACAGCTCGACGTTTTTTACTTCGAAACATTTTCAACTAATGACTTACTTTTTCGTATTACTTAATTATCTTGACATACTGTTAAGAACTACAAAGACTTCTTTAAGTAAATAAGTTTTTATACATTAACTAAATGTACAAAAATGCACATTCGTTTTTCTTTTCGAACTCAAAAACGCCTTGTGGCACAAAAATAATTTTAATGAGAAACAAATAAATGTCAATCGATTTTTATTTGTCCTTTTCGGATGATGAGTAATAATACTTGTTTTTTTTTTATGTCCTGATTAAAATTGATAATTTATTTAAATAATCATATTGATTTTTTTGTTTTTCGTTTGGCTCGCAAAGAAAGAAAAAACAACAACAACAACACAAAACGATTTGTACAAGAAATGAACGTTGTGCTTGAACATCTCATATGACTAGATGGCACTCGTTTTGAAGAGAAAAAAAGAAAAGAAAACACTCGAATAAATAATAACAACAGCAAAAATAAACAGAAAACGAAAAAAAGAAAGAAGAAGAAGAAATGATAGTCTGTTTTTTTTGATTATTTTGTTGTTTTTTTGGAATGAAGAAAAAAGGAATGTAAACGATAAAGTTTCATTTACAATGCTAGTGGGTTTTTTTTGTTTTGTACAGCAATTGAGCATTGCACATTCTCGACCTCGGCCTTAAGACAATTAAAATCTCACGAAAAGACGATGGACAAATAGAATATGTATATAATAGACAGCGCAAAAACACACATAATGACATACAACTGTTCTTATGAAATCAATTGTTCGTATAAATGGCGAGGCAACAATTGATTCAGTTGATTTTCTTTCGATATGAATGTTTGTTCAACAGATTTCAAACAGATTTCACGTAGATTCGTACATAATCGACACGAATGTTCAAGTATCATCGTACTCTGTGCACTTGTCGATGAAACAGCCGGATAAATAGCAACATGACTCGGTATTGATTGAAAGGCAATGCCCATCGATTGATTATTAATTGTATAGGCAAGTGTTCGAGCATCGGCATCGAATTCTAAACCAATTAAAACCGGTTTCAATGTTTCTATCGGTTGAGATAGATACGTTCGAGCAAGACCATTATGCCAAATTAAACCATGATGTGATAATGCCCAACCATATTCATCAATGCCAAGAAGATTTGTAAATGAATTTGATGATAATTGCTGTTGTTTTGTTGCTATACCGAACATCATCGATGTGCCGTACACAGCGGGTACATAAATTTCCCAATAATGTTTACCATAAGATGGTAATGGTTGATTAGCAAGTATAACTTGTGTCGATGAACTTGTTCTTGGATGAAATAGAATTCGTCGATTATGATCTAAGAGAATTGTTGAATTGGTTGATGATGATGATGACCATTGCCATAGATTGGTTCGACAAGTTTTGGTTGATTGATGTTTACTTTGATATTGTGATTTCAATGTTTGTTTCAACCATGATAATGGTGGTAGACGACTTGTCGACGACACAGTTCGAACTGGTCGTTGATGTCTACCACCATTACTAACGTTCCGATGTTTCTGATTCTGGTCGATGATGATGTTCTTGCTATTTCTTTTTCTTCTTCTTCTTCTACTTTTTCTTTTTTCTAAGCATAGACGATGACGTTGAGAGGATTTTTTCTTTCCATTTCTTCTTTTTCCCGCTAACATCGTCTGCTGTTGTTCTTCTTCTTTTTCTTCGTCTGCTATTTTTTTATTCATATTACGTTCTGTAGCAGAAGGAGAAAAGAGAGAGCGAGTGGGCTTCGTTCACCAGGAAATATTTGTGTGTCAGACGGGCTATGTTGATTGGAGTTTCTCGTTTTGTATTTTTTTCCTGAAGGGAAATGAGCACGCGTCGCTCAATTAACAGAAACGAGAGACTAAGATAAAATGAGAAAAAAAAAAGTTCGATAGAAAGAGAGGAAGAGAAAGAGAGACAGAGGGAGAGGGAGAGTTGACAAATGACATTAATGAATGCTCAGCACGATATGACTTCTCTTCGACATCTGCTAAAGAGAAAAAAAACGGAGAGAAAGAGGAAAAAAAAGATGCCATCTGTATTTGTATTTTTTCCTTTCGTTCTTTCTTCATCTATCAGTAATACAATGCTAACATATATGTATATCAATAATGTAGTGTCATATTGTCTATGTTCGTTCGTTTGCTTTGTGTCATGTCGATTTATTGAATAGTTAATGAAATAGATAACCGAAATATCGAGATTCCCGAGGCGTTCTCGTCATTTTCTATGCATACACTTTGATAGTTGAAAGGAAAGATGATGATGATTTTCTTTTTGGGAAACGAAATCCGTGTGTGTGTGTGTGAGCGTCAGGTTGACAATAGATCTATAAAGGCAATTAATTGACGCTTGATATCGCACAACAGCTGGCTAAATTTTCCCTTGTTATTTCATGAGACCGCGTCATGTGCATGTTTTTGTTCAATTGATGAGTGGCGACACGCGACAAAGCATCGTTTGATGTTCGACGCACGCGCCCGTCTTGTGAACTCGATGATCAATCAAAATGAGAATGAAACAAGAGAGGAAGTCGATTTAATGTGTACATATATCCGAAAATATATAGTGAATTTGTTAAATGAACAGTGAAGAGACTGACGGAGAAAACAAAGAATGACAGGATATATGTGTAAAAAAGAGTCCATGCACGCGTGACCATCTGTCGTCGTTTGCACGAGATTGGAAACAAAAGAATATACACAAGTGGATAGAAGATGATGAAGTCAATCAAGCATTAGGTTTAATCTCGATAACGAATATGAATGGCACCATAGAGAGCATTTGGCCACTCGTAGGGCGTCATTTGCTTTTCAATTTACTGTCAATGCTTGATTGAATTTTTCTCTCTCTCTCTCTTTTTCCTTCTTCTCGTATGTCTATATCTTGTTGATTCTTATCTTTATAGTTCAAAATGATACATGCTGAGAATGAACTACTAAAATTTCATAATTATATATTCGATTCGAAATATTGAATATAACCAGAATGTATATATGTGTGTTTTTCTTCTCAATCAGAAGGACAAACTCATGCAAACAAGCATGTCCATATCAATTATCTTTTGTCATTATGTGATATATTACTAACAGATATCTATTATCGCTCAGCAAATGCATGTATATATGCATATATATATCATTCACAGAACATTTTCTTCGATGATTTAACTCGACAAGTTGTTTATATTATTGAGTAAATTACAAAATACGATACATGAGCGAATACTTAAACTATAGATGTCTCAATATCTTCAAATAAATACATCTTTGCAAGATACTGACCAAGACAATTCTGTGTTGATTGTTGATCGAACACGTCCTAGTTTCAAGTTTCCAAAATGCATGTATTTATAAAAACAAGAAAAAAAGAGAAGGAAAAAGCGAACAAAAGTTAAAAAGATGGTCGAAAGAGAGAAAAACGCGAAAACACATCCTACATGCGTATCGATATACACACACACACATCATGTTTTTCATCTATTTCATACTAAAAATATATATATGCAACATATGTATTTAACAGAATGAACGAAGACCACTATCCTTTTAAAGCCAATGGACAAAACAGATCTTTAGAAGAGAAATGGAATGTGAGAAAGAAAGAAAGAAAGAAAAAAAAACAAACGTGAACAACTACTAGCAAGGCGAAAAACTATCGAAAGTGAACAAAAAGAAAAAAAACGAGCGAGATACATATGCGGAATGATCGAAAGTGAAGAGTACGAGCATGTACATTGATTTAGAATATAGCGAACAGATAAGGAAAAAAAAACAACAGTAGAAGAGCAGTAGTAGTAGTAATAGTAACAGTAAGGTATCACGAAAAGTGAGGATGAATAAAGCACACATTTGATGTTTGGTTTGGTTTTTTGATTTACACAATTATTGATGTCCCCATTTTGATGAGGGTGATGTTTGAGAATTGATATTTGGAAATGTTCTATGTTGACGAACCTAAAAATGAAAACAATTGATTTAGTTTTATTTCTTCGAATTTCATCTAGTAAGTGCAAAAAAGAGAAAAACGGTCTAGGATTGGTTGGTTTTTGTTTTTTTTTGTCTAGAGTTCATGCAATCATTCAATATTATTAGAAATTTAGATCAATGTTAATTAAAAAGAGAAAATTAAAACACATTCCACAAGCAAAGAACCATAACACGAGATTTAGAAATATGATTATTATTTTTTTGTAAATATATGTTTTGATCCCTACGGAATAAGATCTCTCTATCGTTTGTTTTGAAGTTGTTGATTTCGATTTGACGCAAGTGCTTGCATCATCTAGAAGATGTTTAAATTCATGATAGAAAAATCGATATGATCTGTTTTTTTTGTATTTTCTCTCTTCTAAAATCAAATGAAATTTCATTTCGTTCGACTTACACGTGGTGGTATAAATCGACCTCGACGATTTTCTTGTGTACCAATATTAATATTCGTATTTGCATTATTATTGTTATTATTATTATTATTATTGCTTGGTGCTGTTGTCAATAAACCCAATGTTGTTGTCGGTGGATGAGCAAGAATATTCGTTCGTTTCGGATTGGTTTGTACACGTTCATTATCCATTTCTAATTCTTCGAGTTTTTGTGTGAGTGCAAGTTTTTGTTCGATAGCCATTCGAAGTAATGAATTCAATGTTTTCTTTTCTTCTTCAGCTGCATGAACTTGTCGTTGAAGTTCATCTAATTGTGTGACATATTCGTCACAACGTGCTGCAAACATTGCACGAAGTGATGCAAATGTAGCTGCATCTTCTTTCAATGATGTTAGTTCATTACGTAGTTTTAACATTGTTTCAGTGACAATTAATTTTTCATTTTCATATTTCGATTTCAAATTTGCTAATGCAACTTCAGCTGTTTGTTTATTGGCTTTGAGAACTGTACGTAATGTACCGATTTGTTCACGTTTGGTTGTTAATAATGAACGTAATTTAATAATTTGATCTTGTAATTCTTTCGTATCGTTAGATAATTCATTTGAATTCGATGTTTCTGATGAATCTTTAACTATCGATTGATTTTGATTCGATACTAATAATTGATCGAATGTTTGTTTGAGTTGTTTAATTTGATCTTGTATTAAATCGAATATTTGTTGATTGACTGTTGAATCAATTTGTTTACTATTCATATTGAATAGTTGTTGTTTACGTGTTTCAATATCTGTATTTGGTATCGAGCAATTCATACTTGTATAGAAATGTTTATAAAGAATTTCTAATTCGTCAATAAATTTCAACTAAATAAATAATACAACGAGATGATTTAATTTGAAAAAGTTAAGAGAGAAAAGTTCTTACGAGATAATCTTGATTTTTATTGAATAATGTTTGTGTTTCATTGCACTGTTTCATGAGCGTATTATTATCTTGTTTATATTTAAGAACAAGATTTTCGTGTTCATCAAGTTTCTTTTTCAAAAGATCTTGTTCACCATTGAATAGATGAATATTTTTATTAATTGTATTATCAATTTGTTCGATAGATTCAAGTGCATTAACAAGTAAAACATTTGTATCATCGATATTGACTGTTGTTGATTCATTCGAATTGACTTTCGTCGAATGAAGAACTTCATTGATATGTTGAATTTTATGTGAAAGAATCTTTGTTTTCTCATTGATAATTAATAATTGATTATCAAGTGATGATTTTATTTGTGTTAATTGTAAGCATTCATGTTCAAGTTTACGTATTTCATTGCCATGTATTTCACTAAATAGATTGCCAACAGGTTGAGGGTGTTCTTGTTGATCATTCTCGAACATGTCACTGTATTCCGTCGATGATGGCACACGACTTGTATCGTCAGTGTCGATCTCATCGTCATCATCACCTTCGATAGCATAACCATCGTCTGTATGTGGACCATTGAGACCATTTAATGTTAAACGTAATGAATCAAGATTTCGAAGAGATTCCTATTTTGAACAGAGAAAAATTTTATTTAAAAAATAAAATAATCGATAATTTACTTGTTGAATTCGATGATCTAACTGTTGTTTGTAGATATGTTTCTGTTCGCGTTCATCACGAAGACTATTGTGTAATTCAATTAATTGAGATTCCGCTATGGATTTGAGAGATTTTAATTCTTTCATCATACGATGATTATCATCGATCTAGTTGAGAAAGAGAGAGAGAGAGAAAATCAAATAAGCAAAATGATTTGTTAGTTTTTCACAACGGAAAACTAAATATCCGGCTCATTGAAACAAAGATAGCTGTCGAAATTATGATAAGCAAATCATTTTCTTTTCCGTTCGATAAAATCAATATTGAGAATACAAAAGGAATCTATTATTTTTAATTGTCATCTTATCGTTACTAACAAAAGAATCTGTCAATAGAAATTAACGAAATTTCGTCTACGTACATTTTCTTGTAATTGTTTATTTTCAAGTTTTAAACTATCTAAATCAATTAAACTTTCACGTAATTTTTGTACTTGTTGTTGAAGAGTAACATTATCTTCTTCTAATTCCGTATTCGAATCGATTAACCGTTGTTCTTGTGCTTTACTTTCTTTTAAATCATATTTCAATTTCACTTTTAATTCATCTAATTCGTGTATACGTTCAGTTAAATCTTGACATGTTGATGATAATTTTTCATTTTCATTGACTAAACGTTGATGATCTTGTCGAAGTGAACGTAATTCATGCTCATGTCGTGTTATTTCTTTCATAAGATATTCTTCTTGGGTTTGTTTTTCATGTAAAAGTGTTTCTTCATTTGTTTCGCCTTTCAATGTTTCTTCACGTTTATTGGCTTGGATTGTTTTTAATTGTATTTTTAATTGTTCATATTCATATGTCAGAGATTCATGATTACTTTCTAAATCTTTATATTTCAATTCGAGCAGTTTCTTTTCTTCGATTAAAGCGAGACCATATTCAGCGGCTTGTAAATTCGCTGAATGTAAACGAGCAATTTGAACATACGGATCTTCTTCTTCGTTCGAAGTCATATTTTTTTGTGTGAATAGGAGAAAAAAAAGTGAAGAATAATAATAATAATGTCGTTTTCAATGATTGGTATTGAAAATGATTGATTATGAACGGACGGTTAGAAGGATTACTCTAGAGAGAAAAGGTAAACCATGTGCATATGAAATGTGTTTTTTGAGAAAGAAAAGAAAAGAAGAAGGAGAAGACGAAGAAAATGTATACAGGTGGACATTTTTAATGATATTTGATGGATGGATGATATTGACAATAATGATATCAATGAGAAGTCAAAATAAATAGAAATTATTTATATTTATTTACATGTATGTTTTTTTTCGAAAAGATAATAATCGATCAATTAATAACGAGAAGAATGTTGTTATAGATGTCGTTAGTTGATGATGATGATAACCAACGAGTAACAAACAGCTGGACAATAGTCTCATTAATAAATATTTTATTGATTTTTAATGATGATTAGTTCTTTTTTGATTGAAGACACAAATCCGAATATGTCTGATTAAGATAAAAATGCTTATTAATCATCAACAATGCAATCAGTTAAAATCAATATTCATTTTTATTATTATTATTTTTGGATACAACGTCAAACAAACAAAAAACAACAACAACAATGTTTAACATATTACAACACCACCCTCTAGTAATAGAATGTTTATATATATATATATAAATGTATATCTGACACAAAACAAAAAAGAAAACCTAATCCGACAAGAATATGATTAAAAACAAACGATTCGAATGCGTACACACTGTATATTTAAACAGAAACATCAAACGGCTATTCTAAATGCGAGAGCTATGTACAAAAATTCTTCGTTTCCCTGAGAATTTCGATTAAAGCGGTGATTCGTTGTTGAGAAAAAGTATTTTCTTCAGCGTTTGTGAACGATAACTACGTGATTTTGGTCTTCGTTTTGATAACGAATCCATAAATGTTTGAGCAACATTAGCAAATGACGAAGACGATGTTGGTTGTGTCGATGTTGTCGACGAATAAGATGTTACGGGCACGGGTTCATCGAGATATTGATTGAGAACATATTGATGTGGTAAATATCGACGATGGTAACTCGATGTCGAGTTTTGATTGTACGATGATGAGGACGATGGTAATTTCATTTCACGAAAGAGAACTTCACCACAACGATAGAGAAAGAACAAATCTCCCTTGAAAAATCAAGCAAAGAATAGAAACATTTGTGTTTGTTTGTTTTTCTTACATTATGTCGCCAAATACCGGGCCGTTTGATGTGATATAATTTCGCTAGATCGTAGATATTCAATGTTCCTTCGAGTTCGATTTGTTCAGTCATTGTATACAAAGCACAGAATGTTGCTGGAGAAGAAAAACAAAAGACCTTTCGTTCTATTCGAACGCAAAAAGATTAACTAACCAGCTCGATGTCCACCGAATAAATCGTGAACAACAATTGGACTATTTAATTTATTACTAATTCGTAATTTTCGTATTGTATTAACGAGATTAAACGATGCTTTCAACGGTGAACAAGCATCGGGCCAGTAGGTACTTGAAATAATCTTCACTCGTAATTCATAATCTTCCTCAGTTGATTGCAGTAGAAAATCTCGATAGATATATTCGCATTCAAAACGTTCGTCGATTAGACAAACACTAAAACTGCCACAATCCATGAGTTGATTTGGTAACGGCCAAAAATCTGGCACATCCGGCTAGAATTTCAAAAAGATAAAACATCAAACATAAATCTTTTTATTCGTTTTACTTGAGATTTTTCATCGGCATATAACGAAACGATAATATTCGTATTTGTATTCCAAATCATTTGCCAAAAATCGGTGATTGTATTCATCATGGGATGTTGAGTAATGATGAATTCATCAACACGATGGCAACCCTAAGAAAACATTTTCTCAGAAAATGAACTTGAAAAATTTTCTCTTTTTCTTTACATGAATATACGAAGCATTGATATATTCTCCTCCAGCTTGTTTTCTATCGTTAGCAAGTATGACTCGACATGCATTGAACGGTAAGATCGCTTGTGTTCGATTTTTCGGCAGATTTTCTTCACTCTGACCGAACGAACATTGCTGATTGAATGTGGATTTATTTGCATTAACAATCAGCTGAAATTGTTTATCTAATCGTGTTAAATTCGAATCTTTATCGAAATAATCTAACATTTGTATGATATAATCGAAATTGCCTTCGTTTAACTCTAAATCTTGATAGCCAATAGTCAATAATTGAATGGCTTCAAATAGAACATCATAAATGAATATGAATTGTTCTTCAGTTTGAACGAGATAGTTTCGTTGTTGACGAATATGTTTAAGAAATGATGGAATATTTAATGAATGTTGTTCGCGAATTTTTTTCAACATCGTGTCAACAACGATGTACGTTCCTGTACGGCCGACACCTGCCGAACAATGAACAACAATTGGACCACCTGTTTCAGGATTACATGCGGATGAATGACGAATAAATGAAAGAACCGGGAGAGTAAATAGAGGAACGCCGTGATCGGGCCAATCGGTATAGTGAAATTGATGAACAAGACGTTCGTAAGCGATACGCTAATAAATTTTAAAAAATGAAATTTGTTTTTCGAATTTTCTCTGTACCTTTCGATTTGCTTTACATCGAATGGAAAATATTCGTTTGACATAGTAAGCATACGAAACTGTACTGACTAAATTCACTTGAATTGTTCCATAAGTTTCTGAACCTTCATTTGGCCAATATAAATCGCATTTAACCTTAAGAATTCATTCAGTTTATTTTCGATCATCATTTTCATAATCTTACTCGTCCACGTTCTTTAATATTCGTTATCATCACAACAACACTCACATCTTTCTCCCAAATCATTCTCCTATTCAAATCAAAATCATACAATCAATTCGTTTTGCAAATTCATTTTTACCAAAAATCATTTATCGTATTCGGCATTGGTCCTTGCGTAGCGATATAAGCGTTCGCTTTATGATGTCCCTAGAAAGAAAGGCAAACAAAGATGGAGACACGCAGATTTCGTCTTTTTCTTACATCGACATAATTGGCATTGATATAATTTCCTCGGCCATCTCGATCTTCACTCGAAAGTTTCACTCGTGAATGATCATCTAAATTCATTTTATGAAGATGATTTGTTTTTTTTTCATTTTCAAATTCATCTTACATGTTAAAATATTCGTATAACGATTTTTTGATTTATTAAAATCTAATTGCGAAACATCAGCTGGAAACGTGTAAGTTTTCGAAACTTCACAAATATCCTTCGAAGGAGAAGAAAAACAATAAAAAAAAATCGTCTCTTCTTATCTCATTTTACTTCAAACAATCGAACGAAACCGAAATCTCCATCTTTATGCATTCGACCGACATAAGCAGCAAATTGATTGATTGGAATAGCTGTTGAATCGAAATCTTCTACAATTGATTTTGTTTATTAGTCTTTTCTTTTTCAATTATTTAACCCAAAAATAACATACTATAATTCGCATCGAAATAGTTGACACTATTTCCATTGCTCGTACTACCGCCTTCGGTTGAACCATTGATTTGAACGAGATTCGATCGAGGATAATGTTTCTTTCGAATAAGATAAGCATAATGTAAAATCATTCGACGGCAATCAGGCATTAGACCTCTGCAAAAACAAACAATTCATTTCAGATGATAAATTCAAATTCGTCATACTTTCGATAAGCAATAAAAATTGCTAGAATAGTTAAACTAATAATCGACAATATCAATCCACTGATAATACCGCCAAGAATTCGATTATCTCGTTTGATTTCGACTCGAGGCATTGGTGCTAAAGTAAAAAATCAAGAAAACAAAATGATATTTCAATCATTTTCGACACAAACCTATCCGAGTTATTGGACAATGTATTGATACATTGATTTTTTCATTCATATTCGTTCCGACGATATTATTTTCGATGAGAACTGAATAATTTTCTTTGACATCATCGATATTTGCACTGACATATCGATGAATTTCGAACAGATTCTTTTTAATCATATTTGTTCGACTTGTTCGATAGAAAATAAATGTTGGTTTAACCGAAAATATTTGTTTATTCATTGATGATAGTTGCATATTTAATATCAAATGATTTTCTTTCGTTGATTTCGATTTAATCGAACATGTCAATGGCGAATAAGTTGGATAGAAATCATCGCAATATTTTGTTAAATATTCGAATGAATTGATTTGTTCGTTGAAGAAAAGTATTTGAATTTTATATGTATAACTTTTACGTTTAAAACGATAGAGAAATGAATGAAATTGTTCATTAGTTAAATAGGTTTTCTCATCGGAATTGTAATAATTATCTGTTGATACAATATGATCTTGATAATCGTAAACAGTTAGATTATAAAGAAAATATGTTGAAAACAAATCGGATCGATTGTATTCAATTAAAAGTAATTGATGATCGAGACGATAACATGAAAGAGTTTTCTGAAGAAAATATCGATCCAATGATTGAGAAGATTTTTTCATTTCATTGATATTCGTCGATAATGTTGTGCTATTTATTGTTTTACTACTACTATATCGTTTCCAAATATCAACAGCTGATATATCAATCGAATAGGATGTATTCGGATAGAGTGATGGAAATGTGTAGAGTGTTAATGAACCGTTAACTAATGTTCGATATTGTATTGTATTATTCATTTTTAAAACTAATTCATAATAAGTTATATTCGCCTGTTGATTATATTGATCGTCTTCCCATTCAATAGTTAAACTTGTATTTGTTAGATTTCGTATGAATAAATGTCGAATAGTTAATGGCCGATCGTAGGTGCGAATTTTAATTCGATATTTATCATCGGTTTGTGAATTTGTTGAGCAAATAAATTCACGATCAATCGGTTGTGAACCATTGATAAGATAGAATCGGCCATGATTGGTTTCATAACGTCGATTAGTAACATCGTACCATTGAATATCAGTAGCAGATATTGTTGGCGATTCTAACGGACATTGTATGTAAGCAGAATGAGTACGAGGATCGAGAAAAACGGCTTGATTAATTTCGTGAATAATCGTTGATTGAAGACAATTGAATGTAAAAATGAGAAAATAAGTGAAAATTATTTGAGCATGAAACATGATTGGATTTGTTGTTGTTGGTTTTTTTTTGTTTGGTCGATTAGATATTAAGTAAAATCCATGTCGATTGAATTTTATTTACATTGAGACTCATTCTAAAATAGTGAGAAAAAGAACGAATTTATTCTCGTTTGCTTTGCTGTGTTTTTATTCGGACATCTCAACGAACGAACGAACAGACAAATAAACATCCATCTGTCCGGGCAAGTAATTGACATACGATTTTCATTGGTCAGTTTCTTAATCAGATAAGAGATTCATGTTAATCAACAGAAACGACTGACATCTAGTGAAAATAGAGATTATCATATCAAAAGAGTTTAACTGAAATCAATTCGAGCAGCTGATACACATTTAAAGTTAGTCCACGATTAATGACTTCTCTCGTTTAGCCTTCCGAACAGACACGCATAAAATACACATTGACGTCGATAGAATGTGAGACAAATGATGGTTTAGTGTCAAGAGTGCAATAGGAGATTTTTTATTTTGTCTTTCAACGAACGTATAAGTAAAAGTAAATTAGCTTCGTATCATACAAATCATTTCCAAGATATCATGAATATGTTGTCGAGATTCTATCGATATTTTTCGTCGTGCTGTTCCAATCGATCGTAAGTATATATAACAACAATTCAATATCACTCATCGGCAATATATATGTCATCACTGATTTTTCTCTCATTCAGTTAATACGATATCTTAATATAGACAAATAGACTAAATCATTGTGCTTACGGGCACATCCGATTGTCGACATGAGCTTACCTTTTTCTATTCCAAAAATAACCTTGGACACAAAATAGAATCAACATGCAATTCAAGTCAATTTATTGATTAATTTCGATATCATTTTGATATTTTCGTTCAAGTACTTTTAGTCAAATATCAACTGATAATAATCTCGTGATGTTTTTTTTTCGTTCTCTTCGTACTAGAATGTCGTCTTTATGTTATTTTCTCTTTCATAATCTAACAACAATAAATTCAAATACGAATAATTAGCCGTTGCCATGATAAGAAATGTCATTAGATTGACACACACATAAGAAATAGATATAATCGTATTGAATATAATACGGCTCGAGTCAATGTACAAGTCAGAAAAGAAAAAAAAAACAGGAAAAAAAAACGCGACAAACGCAGGTTATTTATTCGAGCCTAGCAATGTGTACAAAAGAGAAGACGATGAAGATGAAGATGAAGACGCGAAGAAGGCCTAGGAGGAGAAGATATTATTAGAAGACGTTCTTTTTTGTGTTGATGAAGAAAGAGAATACCAGAATATATCCCCATAAAACAACAACAAAAAAGAAAATAAAACAGGAAGAAGATATAACGACGAACAACAATCTAAAAGCGCCAAAGAGAGAGAACGAGAGAACTAGAGAATATATATATATACATACATATGTATACATATATATCGTTATTACAAATAGCAATGAGTTTTGCCATACAATGCATGGTTAACTGTACCACATGTTGAGTTGCAGAAACCTCCTTGAAGGAAAAAATAACTTAAGCAGCATATATCGATGATATCTAAGTACAATTGTTTTTTTAGACATTAGCCATTCATTTTGTGATAGTTAATATTCGTCTTGTTTTTTTTATCAATTATTGAAATTGAATATAAACTTCTTCTTTTTCGTTTTCAGTATTCAATTAAGTTAAGAAGTTCGTTCGTTTTTCCTTCTATTCAAGAGAAAGAAACAATGAGGTAAGTTAAACGAAAAGACAAAAATCGAATTCGACATTTCCTGTTGGCTGTTTATTTGTTAATTCTGATGATAGACAACACACATCTTTGCCAATGAAAAAAAAAAACGCGAGAGAAAAACCTCAACGACAGATAGCATTACTCTTTCCGCCCACCAAGTGCCTTCAGTAAACAGGAGAGGCCAAAAAAAATTGATAGTCTATTTATAGAATCTATTTCGAAAAAAAAGTTATTTAGTCGACAAAAAATTGGAAATTCATATTTTCTTTTTTTTTGTGTTATTTAGTACTTGTGCTAAATGTCAAAATACATTTCCAGCTGGATCTCGTACGTTAAAAATAGAAATTGAATTGATCTATTTATTTTCTAAAAACAAATATTTTCTAGGTATAACTGAATTCGATAGCAAACAATATCATGTAAATATTTAACTGATCGACTAAAAAGAAAGTTATCTGTTTTTGTTTTGTAGCCGGAATGTTTCTCATGTTCGGATTGTAGCAAAGCAATCACATCACAATTTTATCCATTTAATAACGGATATTTATGTTCATCATGTCATGAAGGACGTTTTCCACGAAAACGTTGCGGAAAATGTGGTTCAGTGATAACATCAGCTGGAATAACATTTGCTGGTGCATCATACCATGCTGCATGTTTCTTATGTAACTATTATATTATTCCTATGAAATATAATTGAATCATTTTGTTGTTATTCTTATTATTTATGATTAAGGTGTTACATGTAAACAACCGATATCAGCTCAATCGAAAATTTCAATGGTCGATGGTCAACCATGTTGTTCTAATTGCTACGAAGACAAACATGCTAAACGTTGTAGTCGTTGTCAAAAGGCGATTGTAGCTGATGTTGAATATCTTGAATTCGAAGATAAATATTGGCATAAAGAATGTTTTACATGTTCGAAATGCCAGGTAAAAAAGAGAAGAAAAATCTAATTTTTGAAATTGAAATTTTTACTTTTATAGAAATGTATTGCTGAAGAAAGTTTCTATCAAGATGGAAATTTGATTTTATGTAAAGATTGTATCTAATCTTTGAAGAAAAATCGATTTTCTTATTCATTTTGAAGACACTTGGATTGTTTTCTTTCTCTTCTTTTTAATAATCTAGTTCTTAAATTTGTCTTCTGCTGCTAAAGCTGCTGCTTTTTTAATTTCTTTTTGTCTTTTCTAAATCTTACGAATGCTACCAGTTGCCTTTCTTGCTCGTCCCTGGCTAAGTTCTCTATTTTCTAATGCTTAATTCAACAAAAAAAAACAAAAGAAAGATTTGATGACAGACAATGTTTTTTTTTCCTCGTTTCTTTTTCTTGTTTTTCTTTAATTTCAAACAAAAAGAAGAAAACATTACAATTCATCTTTTGCATAGTGATAGATCAAATCATTTGTTATAGGTTCATCGAGATAATCTCGATAGATTTGTTCAACATTAATATTCTCAAATTTATGAAAACTAATTGCATTCTGCTGTTGAAGCCATGCCGATGAATATGCATTGACTTGTGCTTGATGTAATTCTTTAATATGTATTAAAGGTATTTGTAAACGATGCAGACATAAACCAAGAAACATATCATCAGGCGTATCCGACGATGGACATTCACAATTAGCAAGAATCTGTTGAACAGACTGTCGATTGAATATCATTCCTGAACCACCGGTTGGATATGTATAATAAGTTCCGTAGCCATATCGTTCGCCGAGAACAAGTGGAAGATTATTTGTTAGCATAAAACAACGTATAAGTCGAATGAGACGAGGAACTGATAGAAGTGTATCATCATCGGCAATGATTAAATATTTTCGATTTTCTTCGTATTGAGCAAAATGATTTAAAATCGAAAATGTCTTATGACAATGGCCACGTTCCGTATTTTCTTTATTAACAATTAAATGTTCGAATTTATCATCGAATTGATTTGTAAATAAATGATAATTTAATTGATTAGTTAACCAAGTTTTTTTCAATAATGAAATTCGTGTTTGATGATTATTAACGAATGTTTTTATGCCAAAATATAAATCTTCAAGATAGATATCTTTTCTCGAACATGAATAATCTTTTTCATTTTCCGACCATGTCAAACAATTCGTTCGATGTTCATAACAAAATCGATCGGATCGATCAATAAATTTCGTTTGAGTTAGTTGATTAATCAATTGATTCAATTCATATTTAATATCAATGATAAAATCAATCTCGTTTTTATATGTTTGATATTTTTCATTGAATAATTTCAAAACATTCGATGAAATTAACACTCCTGTTGCAAAATCTGGATATGGTTTATCTAATTCTAACGAATAATGATGAATAATACTCGGTTCAGAATCATAGAGAGCATGACCAACATAGGAATCATTTGTTTCTTGACTAAATTGAATTAATTCAGTGAGATTAAATCGTGTTTGAGCTTCGCAAATAAACAACCATTTCATTTGAGGATATTGTTGAACAATTGTTGGAAATAATGGATAGATTGTGTACCAATTCGGATGATTTGTTGCATACGAATGTGTATAAAGTAATGGGATATAAGATGGAATATATGTTGACGCATTATGAACTTGACTGAGAATGTATATATGAGGTTGACTTAATAAAAGAATAACAAATTCATTTGTAACTTGATCTGTTAATGAGCATGAAAATAAACAAGAAAATAGAACGACAAATTTTATTAACATCTAAAAATTGAAAAATAAAACGCGCTTATTTGAATATTCATGTTGAATATATCATGTCCACCTGGCCATTTCAAACCATGGAAAAGTATCTATGATCGTGAGTTAGACACGATTTTATTCAAACGTTTACATCGAACGAATTATACTCTCGCACCGAATTATCAAACGATTAGTCTCGGACCGGGCTCGTACAACCCGAAGACAATCGATGAAATCTATCTCAAGAAATCTTGCGGTATATATGGACCATTTTATCAACAATCAAAACGATTTCCCACGAGAATTCGACAGTCAAAACACTTGTGTCGAACACAAGTTCGAGATGAACGATATTTTTTTTTTCCAAAATCAAAATAAACTTCTGTAAATTTAGGAAGGAATCAATGGTATATACAATATTCCTGATGAAGTTATTAGAAAAAAAGAATTCGAAAGAAGATATAATTCGATACGACTCGATCGACAAAGTGACAATCGATGTCGTCAACGAACAGAATCGTTTTCTCGTTCGCCACCGGTTACATTATATGAAAAACGAAGCTTTGTTGATGATTTACTTAATAAACAAATAGGAAAGTCAACAAAAAAAAAACGAAGAATTCTCGTCTAGTTGATTAATAATCCAATCTCGAAGAAGTACAATCAACTATAGAGAGAGATATGTCAAATGTATTGAGAATGTTTTGACAAGATAAGCCGAGTCTTCAATATTCGTCTTTGACAAGGTCAAAAATCTCTTCTTACACGATGCAAAAAGAAAACTGATCTTTTCCGATTATTAGCAAGAGAATATATAGAGTTTTCTTTGTATTCTAGGAATCTATGGACCGTATGTAAAACTCGCAAAAGACCGTTCGCAATTATTTCCTGATTGGTATAAAGGACCTGCACGTCTTCAAGGTTTTTCACCGACAACAATTCTTCAAGAACTTTTCTCTCGATCGAATCAATATAAAGGCAAATTTCTTCCGATATCATTAAATCCGCAAAAGAAAATCTCAACGAATAATCATCCCGGTCCGACAGCCTATTTTCAAGATTTAACAATTCGAAATCAATGTCTCAAATCGAAAAATCCTTCGCCTAGTTTTCTTTCATCGAGTGAACGTTTTCATTCGACAAAAACCGCATTTTCTTCTCTCGGTCCTACATCGTACAATCCTCAAACGTGTTCCAAAATCAAACAGAAGAAAAATCGAAATCCCTGAGCTTTTTTTATTATAATTATCTTAAAATTCGAGGTGAATCAGCAAAAAAAGAAACGAAGAGAAGAGAAATTCTCTATTGTACACTTGTTTGACTTGCATTCGAATAAATGTCGTTCGATTAATTTGAAAGAAGCCAATTTTCGACTAGATCATATGATTCATTGTCATATACACTAGTTGAATTCATTCGAATGGCTTGATAATTTTTTTGTAAGAACTGTATTAAAATGTCTTTGGATAGAACGAACTGTTCAATTGGAATATAAAAATAATCTTCATTATAACTAACAATTAAACCCATTTTTTTCGCTTGTTTAGCTAAAACTAAACGTTGTAAGGGATCAAATGGTTGACATGAAATAAATTTTTCTTTATAAGGAAAAAGTAATTGACAACTAATCTCTTCTGGTTTCATGTACGTTGAAATGAGACTTAGAAATTTCTTGCCAATCGATTGAATTGAAAAGATAGTTATCAATTTCAGTGGACCGATTAATTTTTGTAAACGTTGATTATTTGAAATGATTTTGATTTGGTATTGTTGGTGTTTTTCATTGGTTTGGTTTAAACGATTTTCGATTTCATTTCGAAATCGATCGAGCTCGTAGAATTGAACGTCGGCAAGCAATTGTTTTAATTCGTAAAGATTATCGGGTAGATAAATTTTCTTATCACGAAATGAATTGATTATATAAGAAAAAGATTTTCCATCTCGATCAATAAAATATTCTGTTTGATTAGGTTTTTGAATTAATAAATCGAAATATGTTTGTTTATCAACATTGTCAAGTAAAGTCGAACGTTTAGTCGAATATTTCCAACCACCAATATTCAATGTAATTATGTCATGGGAGGAGTTTTTCGTTGTTGCCATTCTAGAAATATTAGCATAGATGAGTGAAGTCAAACAGCGAACTAGAAATGTTTGTGTGTGTGTGTGT
>Ga0209930_1000962_pt1 | contig 52711 bp, 45 predicted proteins | sample ThiBiot_500_biof_2_FD_183948 | JGI IMG/M metagenome (GOLD analysis project Ga0209930, IMG submission 183948) | Wastewater bioreactor microbial communities from Cape Town, South Africa - Thiocy_cont_500_biof (SPAdes) | ecosystem: Engineered > Bioreactor > Thiocyanate-remediating >...
GCATGTCGGAACGCCGGAGGCGATCCGCGAGGCCGAGCTTTCGGTGGCGGAGAGCGCTGCCTGAGCCGATGGCGGAGCGGGCGCGCGTCTTCACCATTCCCGCCGGCGCCCGGTTCCTGCCGACGCTCGCCGACGCGCTGCTCGCCGGCCGGCTCGGCTCGGTGCCAGATTTCGCCGCCGATCCGCTGGCACTCGCCGATATCCGCATCTTCCTGCCCAACCGCCGCGCGGCGCGCGCGCTCGGCGCCGTGCTCGCCGAGCGGCTGGGCGGCGCCGCGATCCTCCCCGTCATCCGGCCGATCGGCGATGTCGACGAGGATGATCTCCTCCTGCAGCCGGTCGAGGATCCCGCCGACCGTCTCGTGCTACCGGCGGCGATCTCGCGGCTCGACCGGCAGCTGGTGCTGGCGCGGCTGACGCGGGCCTGGGGCGACCGGCTGCGCAAGGCGGTGCTGGCCGAGAGCCCCGAGGCGCCCGTCACCATTCCGGCCTCGGCCGCCGATGCGTTCCATCTTGCCGGCGATCTCGCCCGCCTCGTCGACGACGTGGCGGCAGCGGGGCTCAGCTTCTCGGCGCTCGACCGTCTCGTGCCCGAGGACCTTGCCCGCTACTGGCAGATCACGCTCGATTTCCTGAAGATCGTCGGCGAGGCCTGGCCGGGCTTTCTCGCCGAGAACGGGCTGGCCGATCCGGCGGCGCGGCGCGATCTCCTCATCCGGGCCGAGGCCGAGCGGCTGCGCAGCGCACCGCCGCCGGGCCTCGTGGTGGCGGCAGGCTCGACCGGTTCGGTTCCCGCGACGGCGGAGCTGCTCGCCACCATCGCCCGGCTCGGCAATGGCGCGGTGGTGCTGCCCGATCTCGATCTCGGCCTCGACGAGGAGGCCTGGAACGCCATCGGCGGCGGTGCTGTCGGCGCACCGGGGCATCCGCAATATGGCCTCAAGCAGTGGCTCGGCCGCGCCGGAATCCTGCGGGCCGATGTCGAGACGCTGGCGATCCCGCCGCCGCCGCTTGCGGCGCGCGGCCGCCTCGTCTCCGATGCCATGCGGCCGGCCGAGACGACCGAGGCCTGGGCCCTGGCGCCGGATGTCGATCCGCTGGCGACGGAGGGGATCGCGCGGATCGAGGCCCGCAACGAGCAGGAAGAGGCGCTCGCCATCGCCGTCGTGCTGCGCGAGGCGATCGAGGAGCCCGGCGCCAGCGCGGCGCTGGTGACGCCCGACCGGGCGATCGCGGCGCGGGTCGTGGCGGAGTTGCAGCGCTTCGGCCTCGACGTCGTCGACAGCGCGGGCCGCGGGCTGCGCGGCACGCCGATCGGCACCCTCGCCCGGCTCGCGACCGCCGCCGCGCGCTCCGATGGCGCTCCGCTCGATATCCTCGCGCTCGCCAAACATCCGCTCGCGACGTTCGGCCTGCCGCGCCCCGACTGCCGCGCCGCCGCCGAGACGATCGACCTGCTGCTCTTTCGCGGCCGGTTGCTCGCCGGCGGTCTCGCCGGTCTGCCGGCGGCGCTGGCCGCGGCGATCGACGATGCCGCCGATCCCGACAGGCGCCAGCATCCGTCCGTGCGGCGGCTGACGGTTGCCGATGGCGACGCGGCGGCCGATCTCGTCACCCGCATGGTCGCGGCCCTCGATCCGCTCGCCGCCCGCCTTGCCGATGGCGCGCGCAGCGACGCGGCGACGCTGGCGCTCGAACTACGCACCACGCTTGCCGCTATCCTTGAAACCGAGGAAGGCCCGGGCGTGATCGAGGCGGACGAGGACGGCGAAGCCCTCGTGGATTTGCTCGATGGCCTCGGCGGTCCGCATGGCGCGGCGCTGGCGCTCTCGGGTCCCGAATTTCCGGATTTCCTCGACGCGGCGATGGGCGGCGCCGCGGTGCCGCCGCGCGGCGGCGGCGATCCGCGCATCGCGATCTGGGGTACGCTGGAGGCGCGCCTGCAATCGGCCGACTGCCTGGTGCTGGCCGGCCTCGACGAGGGCATCTGGCCGGCCGCGGCCCGCACCGACCCCTGGCTGTCGCGCTCGATGCGCGCCTCTTTCGGCCTCGAGGCGCCCGAGCGCCGGCTCGGCCAGGCGGCGCATGATTTCGCGGCGGCGCTCGGCAATCCGCGCGTCGTCATCACCCGCTGCGAGCGGCGCGGCGGTACGCCGACCATCCCCTCGCGCTGGCTGCAGCGCATCGATGCCCGTCTCGGCGCGGCGGCCACGACGGAAATCCTCGCCCGCGGCGCCGTCTATCTCGACTGGGCCCGCGCGCTCGACGCCGCGCCGGCGGCGGAGGCGACGAAGCGCCCGCGCCCGAAACCGCCCCTATCGGCGCGGCCGAAGCGGCTCTCCGTCACCGAGATCGAGACGCTGGTGCGCGATCCTTACGCGATCTATGCGCGGCGCATCCTGAAGCTGGAGCCGCTCGACCCGATCGATGTCGCGCCCGACGCCGCGCTGCGCGGCACGCTGATCCATGAGGCGCTCGGCCGCTTCGCGCAGCGCTGGACGCGTGAGTTCGACGGCAGGGCCGAGGCGGCGCTGATCGAAGAAGGCCGCGAGGTCTTTCGCGAGATCGCGGCGTTTCCGGCCGTCCATGCGCTGTGGTGGCCGCGCTTTCTCGCCATCGCCCGCTGGTATGTCGGCTGGGAGCACTCGCGCGACCAGATCGCCGAGCGCCATGCCGAGATCGATGGCCGCATGGCGGTATTGGGCGGCTTCGAGCTCACCGGCCGGGCCGATCGCATCGACCGTCGCCGCGACGGCGCCTATGAGATCATCGATTTCAAGACCGGCGCGCCGCCTTCGGCCAAACAGCTCGCGACCGGCCTCGCGCCGCAGCTGGCGCTCGAATCCGCCATGCTCGCCCGGGGCGCCTTCCGCGACATCCCGGCCGGCGGCTCGGTCGCCGTGCTCGGCTGGATCGGCCTCGGCAAGGTCGGCAAGGGCCAGCCCTTCTCCAGCGCGGTGAAGGACAAGACGGCGGACGAACTCGGCGGGGAGGCCGCCGACCGGCTGGCCCGGCTCGTCGCCGCCTATGCCGACGAAAACCGGACCTATGTCTCTCGCGCGCGGCCGATGTTCGAGACGCGCTGGGAGAGCCCTTATGACCATCTCGCGCGCGTGGCGGAATGGGCGCTCGGCGAGGGCGACGAGACATGATCGCGGTCGATGACGAAACCCGCCGCGTCCAGCGCGAGGCCACTGACCCGGCGGCCTCGGCCTGGGTCTCGGCCAATGCCGGCTCCGGCAAGACCTATGTGCTGGCGCGGCGCGTCATCCGCCTGCTGCTCGCCGGCGCCGATCCCGGCTCCATCCTCTGCCTCACCTTCACCAAGGCGGCGGCGGCGGAGATGGCGGCGCGCGTGTTCAAGACGCTCGCGGAGTGGACCCGGCTCGACGATGCGGCGCTCGACGCGGTGCTCGCCGATCATCATGGCGGCGCCGTCACCGCCGAGGACCGCGTCCGTGCCCGCCGCCTGTTCGCAAGGGCGCTGGAAACGCCGGGCGGTCTGAAGATCCAGACCATCCACGCCTTCTGCGAAAGGCTGCTGCACCAGTTTCCCTTCGAGGCCGAGGTGGCCGGCGCCTTCACCGTGCTCGACGAGCGCGAGGCCGACATCCTCATCGAGACCGCCCGCCGCCAGGTGCTGGCCAAGGCGAGCGCCGACGGCCATTCGCGGCTCGGCCGCGCCTTCGCCCGCCTGCTGACGGCGGCGTCGGACCAGGGCATCGAAACGGCGCTCGACGAGATCATCGCCCGCCGCGCCGCGCTGACAGCGATGATCGAGACGCATGGATCGCTCGACGAAGGCCTCGCGGCGCTCAGGGAACGGCTCGGCCTCTCGCCCGACGACGAGGTCGCGAGCCTCGAAGCGTCGGTCGCCTCGGGGCTTTCCTTCAGCGACGCCGAGATCATAAGGCTGGTGGCGGCTCTCTCGGCCGCCGGGCCTAAGCACCAGGAGCTCGGCGCCATCCTCGCGCCCTTCGCGGAGACCGCCGATCCGCTGGCGCGCGCCGGCATCTGGCGCGCCTATATGCTCACGGCGACCGGCACGATCCGCAAGAGCCTCGCGCCGAAGGCGGTGCTTGATGGCTGGCCCGGCCTTGCCGAGCGGCTGCAGGCCGAGGGCGAGCGGCTGGAGGCGCTGCTGGAGCGCATCGCGTCGGCGCAGGCCGCCGATGCCACCGAGGCGCTGCTGGTGCTGGGCCAAGCCGTCGTCGAGGGCTATGAGACGGCCAAGCGGCGCGCCGGCGCCCTCGACTTCGAGGATCTCGTCGCGCGCACCGATGCGCTGCTGCATCGCTCGGAAGCCTCGCGCTGGGTCCATTACAAGCTCGACCGCGGCCTCGACCATATTCTTGTCGACGAGGCCCAGGATACGAGCCCCGGCCAATGGGGCGTGATCGGCGGGCTCGCCGACGAGTTCTTTGCGGGCGAGGGCTCCAGCGAGCGCCGGCGAACCTTCTTCGCGGTCGGCGACGAGAAGCAGTCGATCTATTCCTTCCAGGGCGCGGTGCCGGCCTGGTTCGCGCGCCAGCGCCAGCGCTTCCGCAAGGCGGCGGGCGATGTCGACGCGACCTTCCGGGCGCTGGAACTCCGCCTCTCCTTCCGCTCGACCGCCGATGTGCTGGCCGCCGTCGACGCCGTCTTCGCCGATCCGGAGGCCCATCGCGGCCTCACCCGCGACCCGGCGCCGACCGTCCACGAGGCGGCGCGGCGCGGCGAGGCCGGGCGCGTCACGATCTGGGAGCCGATCGCGCCGGAGGAAGTGACGGAGCCCGAGGAGTGGCACGCGCCGCTCGACCGGCTCGACATGCGCAGCCCGGCCGTCCGCCTCGCCGACCGCATTGCCCGCACCATCACCGGGTGGATCGCGCGCGGCGAGCGGATCGAGGCCACCGGCGCGCCGATCCGGCCGGGCAACATCCTGATCCTGACCCGCACGCGCGGACCACAGACCGACGCCATCAACCGCGCGCTCAAAGGCGCCGGCCTCGCTGTGGCGGGTGCCGACCGCCTCGCGCTCGGCCGGCATATCGCCGTGCTCGATCTCCTCGCGCTCGCCGATGCGACGCTGCAGCCGCAGGACGACCTCGCGCTCGCCGCTCTTCTCAAGAGCCCGCTGGTCGGCCTCTCGGAGGACGATCTCTTCGCGCTCGCGCATGGACGGTCCGGTTCGCTCGCTGGCGCGCTCGCGGCCTCGCCGCTGCCCACTGCCGTCGCCGCGGCGGAGCGCTTCGCGACCTGGCGGGCGCGTGCCGACCGCATGGGGCCGCACGCCTTCTTCGCGCGCATCCTCGGCCCGGACGGCGGCCGCCGCGCGATCCTCGCCCGGCTCGGCGCCGAGGCTGACGAGGTGCTGGACGAGTTCCTGGCCCGCGCCCTCGCCTTCGAGGAGAGCGAGGCGCCCTCGCTGCAGGGCTTCGTCGCCTGGATGCGGGCGGCGGCGACCGAGATCAAGCGCGATGCCGACCTCGCCCGCGACGAGATCCGCGTGATGACCGTGCATGGCGCCAAGGGCCTCGAGGCGGAGATCGTCTTCCTCGTCGACACGGGCTCGGCGCCCGCCCATGCCGGCCACGATCCCGAGCTGGTGGCGCTGGCCGACGATCCCGACGACGCGTTGGGCGCACCGCTCGCCTATGTGGTGCCCGGCATTCCCCGGCCGATGCCGGTCAAGGCCGCGATCGAGGGGCTGCGCGACAAGGCCCGCGAGGAATATCGCCGCCTGCTCTATGTCGCGCTGACGCGGGCGCGCGACCGGCTCATCGTCTGCGGAACGCTGAAGGCGCGGCCGCCCGCCGAGCCGCTCTGGCAGGACCTCGTGCGTCAGGCGCTCGCCCCGACGGCGCGCGCCGTTCAGGTGACGCTCGGCGAGGATGTCTTCGAGAGCCTCGAATGGCGCCGCGACTGGAGAGCCGAAGCGGCGCCGGCCCGCGAGGCCGCTCCGCCGGCGGAGCGCCGCCCGGCGCCGCTGCCGCCTTTCCTCGCCGAGGCGCCGCCGCCGGCCCCCGCCGAAGCGCGCCGCCTGCGCCCTTCCGGCCAGCGGGCGCCCGCGCCCGCGGCGACAGCGGCGCTTGCTCGCGGCGTCATCGTGCACCGCCTGCTGCAGGCGCTGCCCGAGCACCCGGCGGAAAGCCGAGCCGCGGTCGCCGCCGCCTATCTGGACGCGGTGGCGCCGGACTGGGAGGAGGCCGAGCGGAAAAGGCTGGCCGCCGACCTCGCGGCGCTGATCGCGGCGCCCGGCATTGCCCCGCTGTTCGGACCGGGCAGCCGGGCCGAGGTCGCCATCGAGGGCGCGATCGCGACGCCGTCGGGACCGCTTTCAGTCTCGGGCCGTATCGACCGCCTCGTCGCCGGCGAGGGCCGCATCCTCATCGCAGATTTCAAGACGGACCGCTCGCCGCCGGCCGATCTCAAGGCCGTGCCCGAATCGCATCAGCTGCAGCTCGCGCTCTATCGGGCGGTGCTGGAGAGGCTCTATCCCGGCCGTAAGGTCGACGCCGTGCTCGTCTATACCGAGGCGCCGCGGCTCATTGCCGTGCCATCCGAACGTCTCGACGGGCATATCTCGCGCATCACCAGGGCGTGACCCACAAGGCCTTGACCGGCTCCGGGGCGCTCCCTACCTTCGGCCCACTGACCCTCAATCCCGCGCGAGGCTTTTCATGGCGACCGCCAAAGTAACCGACAGCTCCTTCGACACCGACGTGCTCGGTGCGAGCGGTCCCGTCGTCGTCGATTTCTGGGCCGAGTGGTGCGGCCCCTGCCGGATGATCGCGCCGGCGCTGGAGGAGATCCAGCAGGAGATGGACGGCAAGGTGACCATCGCCAAGCTCAACATCGACGAGAATCCGAATATCGCCGTCCGCTACGGCGTGCGCTCGATCCCGACGCTGATCCTGTTCAAGGACGGCGAGCCGGCCGCCATCCAGGTCGGCGCCGCGCCGAAGAATCGGCTGGCCGACTGGATCAAGAACGCAATCTGAGCCTCGTCTCAGGATCGATCGGAACGGGGCCTTCGGGCCCCGTTTTCGTTTGCGCCGGCGCCGCGGTCAGGCGAGGCGCAGCCGGGCGAGCAGCGCGTCATAGGCCTTCTGCCCCGCCCAGCTCAAGACCGCCACGATCGGAAGCGCGACCAGGACGAGCGTCGCGGTCCGTCGGACCGGATCGGCGAACGGGATATGCGGTGCGAGCGACTGGTAGATCGGCCGGTGCAGAAGATACATGAAGAAGCTCGCCGTCCCGAGCGCCGCGAGGACGGGTGAGGCAGGTACGCGGCCCGCGAGGCGGAGCGCCAGAAGCAGCAGCGCCAGCGCCAGCAAGGTCGCCATCGGTAACGAGAGAAGGCTGAACTCGAGGACGGGCACGGGCTGGCCACGGGTCAGCATGATCGCGAGGAGGCCGAGACCGGCGGAGGCCGGTAGCATCCATCGCGGCGGCGCCGGCTCGCGGGCGAGCGCAAGCCCGATGGCGAAGCTCGGAAAATAGAGCGCGATCCGTGGATCGGTCTTGAGGCCGCCCCAGACGGCCAGCGTCGCGAGCAGGAGCAGGACCCCGACCGCGACGAGCGCGCGCTGCAACGGCGATCCGACGGAAAGCGCCGGCGTGATCAGGTAGAACAGCGCCAGCATCGACACATACCAGAGCGTCAGCGGCGGCGGGCCGACGATCTCCCCGACGAGAAGGATGGTGCGGATCGCCGCCGGCCAGGGCGTCAGGCCCATCCAGACGAAGAGAAGGACGGCCATGACGAGCGGCGGATAGATGCGCAGCATTCGCCGCCGGTAGAAACTGCCGATCGAGGCGCGGGTCGGCGCGACGGGCTTCAAGCCCAGAAGATAGCCGGACAGCATCGTGAAGCTCGCGAGCAGCACCACCGTGATGCGCGTCGTCACCTCGTTGCGATAGAAGCCACCTGCGACGGCATAGTTCATCAGGTGCCAGAAGCCGACGATATAGAGCATCGCGCCGACGCGCAGGACGTCCAGCGAGGCGATGTGCCGCCGTCCTGCCTGCGCCGTCATCGGTCCTCCGAAAAGGATTGGCCGGCTCGGATGCCTCAGCGCGGCGGCGTGCCGTTGAGGTCGAGCACGTCGCCGGCCAGATAGAGCGAGCCGCAGATGAGGATGCGCGGCTCCGTGCCCGGCGGCAGCAGGCGGCCGAGCGCCGCGAAAGCCGACGGAACGTCGTTTACTGCCTCGGCTTCGAGCCCGGCCTCGCGCGCCGCCGCGGCGAGTTCCTGCGGGTCGCGGCCGGCCGAGGAATGGGCGATCGGCACCGTGAAGACATGGGCAGCAAGGCCCGCGAAGGGTCGGAAGAAACCGACGGGATCCTTGGTCTGCAGCATGCCGGCAATGAGATAGAGCGGCCGCGGCAGCCGCTCCTCGAGATCGGCCACTGCCTCGGCGATGACGAGGCCGGCGCCCGGATTGTGGCCGCCGTCGAGCCAGAGCTCCGCCTCGGGCGGCGCCAGCGCCAGGAGCTTGCCGCTCGTTAGCCGCTGCATCCGGGCCGGCCAGTCGACGCCCGAAAGCCCCGCCTCGATCGCCGATTGCGGTACGGCGAGCGAGGAGTGGCGCAGCGCCGCCACGGCATTGCCGGCGTTGACGAACTGGTGGCGGCCGGGAAGGCGCGGGGCCGGCAGGTCCACGAGCCCGTTCTCATCCTGGAAGACGAGCCGGCCGCGCTCGGCATGGGCGATCCAGTCGCGGTTGCCGACGAAGAGCGGTGCCTTGGCGCGGGCCGCCTCATGCTCGATCACGGCCATCACCTCGGCAGCCTGTGGCGCGCTCACCACCGGCCGGCCGCGCTTGATGATGCCGGCCTTCTCCCAGGCGATCCGGTCGAGCTGGTCGCCAAAGAACTTTTCATGGTCCATGGAGATCGAGGTGATGACCGAGACCTCGGGCGCGTCGATGACATTGGTGGCGTCGAAGCGACCACCGAGCCCGACCTCGAGCAGAGTCACATCGGCCGGATGCGCGGCGAACAGCGCGAAGGCGGCCGCGGTGGTGATCTCGAATTGCGTGATCGGGGCGCCGTCGTTCATCCGCTCGACATCGAGCAGTGTCGAAACCAATTCGTCTTCGCCGACAAGCTGTCCGCCACCGGGCCGGCCGAGGCGGATGCGCTCGTGGAAGCTGACGAGATGCGGCGAGGTGTAGACATGCACGGTCCGCCCGCTCGCCTCCAGCATGGCGCGCAGGAAGGCGGTCGTCGATCCCTTGCCGTTGGTGCCGGCAATGTGGAAGACGGTGCCGAGCTTCTTTTCGGGATGGCCGAGCTTCCCGAGCAGCGGCAGCAGCCGCTCCAGCGAGAGGTCGATTTCCTTCGGATGCAGGCGGAACAGCCGCTCGAGGATCGCGGCGCTGTCGTCCATGGTCGAAAGTCCTTCGGGCAGGTCTCGGCGGGCCGCCGGCCGCGGCCCGATAGGCGCCGGTGCGCGCGTCGCGCCGCCTAGGTGGCGAGCGCGACGGACTTGGTCTCGGCTGCGGGCTGCGGCTTCGGCCCGAGCAGGGCGCAAAGCCGCGCGATGGTCGGGCGCAGCTCATGCCGGTGCACGACCATGTCGACCATGCCATGCGCGAAGAGATATTCGGAGCGCTGGAAGCCCTCCGGCAGCTTCTCGCGGATCGTCTGCTCGATGACGCGCGGCCCGGCGAAGCCGATCAGCGCGCCCGGCTCCGCGATCTGGATGTCGCCGAGCATGGCATAGGAGGCGGTGACGCCGCCCGTGGTCGGGTTGGTCAGCACGACGATATAGGGCAGGCGCGCATCGCGCAGCGCCAGCACGGCCGCGGTGGTGCGCGGCAGCTGCATCAGCGAGAGGATGCCCTCCTGCATGCGCGCGCCGCCCGAGGCCGCGAACATCACGAAGGGCTGCTGGCGCTGGACCGCGGTCTCCATGCCGGCGATCACCGCCTCGCCGGCGGCCATGCCGAGCGAGCCGCCCATGAAGTCGAAATCCTGCACGGCGGCGACGAGCGGCACGCCCTCGACGAAGCCGGCACCGACCAGCACCGCGTCCTGCAGCCCGGTCTTGGTGCGGGCATCCTTCAGGCGGTCGGTGTAGCGCTTCTCGTCGCGGAACTTCAGCGGATCGATCGCCACCTCGGGGAGGGGGATCGCCTCATAGCGGCCCTCGTCGAAGAAATGGGCGAGGCGCTTCGGCGCCGTCATGCGCATGTGGTAGCCGGAATTCGGCACCACATAGTGGTTGGCCTCGAGATCGCGCAGGAAGACGAGTTCGCCGGATTCCGGATCCTTGATCCAGAGATTCTCGGGAACCTCGCGCTTGTTGAGCAGGCTCTTGATCTTCGGACGGACGACGTCGTTGATCCAGCTCATTCGAAGAACACTCCTTGCTTGCCGGCGCTTACGCGGCGCTCAGCCGGCGCGCGGCACGGACGCCCTCGGCGAGCTGCGACACCAGCGCGACGACCGCGGACACCGTGCCCTCGGTCGCCTTGCCGCCTTCGTCGAGCGAGGTCGCGATCGCCTGCACGATCGCCGAGCCCACCACGACGCCGTCGGCATTCGCCCCGATCGCCGCCGCCTGCTCCGCCGTGCGGACGCCGAAGCCGACCGCGACCGGCAGGTCGGTATGCCGCTTGATGCGGGCGACCGCCTCGGCGACGCGCGAATTATCCGGCGCCGCCGAGCCGGTGATGCCGTTGATCGAGACGTAATAGACGAAGCCCGAGGTGTTGGCGAGGACCGTCGGCAGGCGGCGGTCATCGGTGGTGGGCGTCGCGAGACGGATGAAATTGAGCCCCGCCTTCAGCGCCGGGATGCAGAGCTCGTCGTCGGCCTCCGGCGGCAGGTCGACGATGATGAGGCCGTCGACCCCGGCCTCCTTCGCCTCGGCCACGAAGGCTTCCGGTCCATGCGCGTAGATCGGATTGTAGTAGCCCATCAGGACGATCGGCGTCTCGTCGTCGGCCTGGCGGAAGAGACGCACGATCTCGAGCGTCTTCGCCATGGTCTGGCCCCCCTTCAGCGCCCGGAGCCCGGCCGCCTGGATCGCCGGCCCGTCGGCCATCGGATCCGAGAACGGCATGCCGAGCTCGATGACGTCTGCGCCGGCGCCGGGCAGCGCCTTGAGGATCGACAGCGTCGTCGCCTCGTCGGGATCACCGGCCGTGAAGAAGGTGACGAGCGCCGGCCGGCCCTCGGCCCTCACGGCAGCAAAGCGGCGGTCGATGCGGGTGTTGCTCATAGGTGGTCTCGCTCGAAGAAGGGCGCCCGCACGCTCATGGCGGCAGCGATCGAAGGATGCCGGCTGCAGGGAGCTGGGCTCAGAGTTCCAGGCCCGTCAGCTTGCCGACCGTGTGGATGTCCTTGTCGCCGCGGCCGGAGAGGTTGACGAGGATGATCGCGTCGCGGTCCATGGTCGGCGCGCGCTTGATCGCCTCGGCGATGGCATGCGCGGATTCGAGCGCCGGGATGATGCCCTCGGTGCGAGTGCAGACCTGGAAGGCGTCGAGCGCCTCGTCGTCGAGGATCGGAACATAGTCGACCCGGCCGGTGTCGCGCAGCCAGGAATGCTCCGGGCCGACGCCGGGATAATCGAGGCCGGCCGAGATCGAATGGCCCTCGAGGATCTGCCCGTCGGCATCCTGCAGCAGATAGGTGCGGTTGCCGTGCAGCACGCCCGGCCGGCCGGCATTCATCGAGGCGCAATGCTCGTCGCCGTCGAGGCCATGCCCGCCCGCCTCGACGCCGACGATCTTGACCGAGGCGTCGTCGAGGAAGGGATGGAAGAGCCCGATGGCGTTCGACCCGCCGCCGACGGCGGCGATGATCATGTCGGGCAGGCGGCCCTCCTGCTCCAGCATCTGCGCCCGCGCCTCGGTGCCGATCACCGACTGGAAGTCGCGCACGAGCTCGGGATAGGGATGCGGGCCGGCGGCGGTGCCGATCAGGTAATAGGTGTCCTCGACATTGGTCACCCAGTCGCGGAGCGCCTCGTTCATGGCGTCCTTGAGCGTGCCGTTGCCGGCCGTCACCGGCTTCACCTCGGCGCCGAGCAGCTTCATGCGGAAGACGTTCGGCTTCTGCCGCTCGACATCGGTCGCGCCCATATAGACGACGCAGGGGAAGCCGAAACGCGCCGAAACGGTTGCCGAGGCGACGCCATGCTGGCCGGCGCCCGTCTCGGCGATGATGCGCGTCTTGCCCATGCGCCGGGCGAGCAGGATCTGGCCGAGGCAGTTGTTGATCTTGTGGCTGCCGGTATGGTTGAGGTCCTCGCGCTTGAAGAAGATGCGCGCGCCGCCGAGATGGCGGGTCAGCCCCTCGGCGAAATAGAGCTTGGACGGCCGGCCGGCATAATGGGTCGACAGCGCCGAGAGCTCGGCGGCGAAGGCCGGATCGGCTTTCGCCTCCTCATAGGCCTTCTCGAGCTCGAGGATCAGCGGCATCAGCGTCTCGGCGACGTAACGGCCGCCGAAGATGCCGAAATGGCCGCGGTCATCCGGGCCGGTGCGGAACGAATTGGGCAGTTGCGGAGCGGTCACGTCGTGGTCCCCTCGCCGGACGATGCCGGCACGCTGTCGGCGCCGCTGCGCGCGGCTCTTATGAAAGCTTCGATCAGTGCCGCGTCCTTGACGCCGGGCGCCGTCTCGACACCCGACGAGACGTCCACGCCTCGGGTGCCGGTGCGCGTGATCGCCTCGGCCACATTGCCCGCGTCGAGCCCTCCGGACAGCATATAGGGCAGCGCCGGGTCAAGACCATCGAGCAGCGACCAGTCGAAGACACGCCCGTTGCCGCCGGGCAGCGGCGCGCCGGCCGGCGCCTTGGCGTCGAGCAGCAGCCGGTCGGCTACCCCGGCATGGGCCGAGACTTCGGCGAGATCATCGGCGCCGCGGATGCCGATCGCCTTCAGGACGCCGAGGCCGAACCGGTCCTGCAGCGCGGCGACCCGCTCGGGCGGCTCCTTGCCATGCAGCTGCAGCCAGTCGGGCCGGACGGCCGCGACGAGCGACGCGATCGCGTCGTCGTCCATGTCGACGGTGAGCGCCACGATTTCGGCCCGGCCGGCGACGCGGGCGGCGAGCGCGCTGCCCGCCTCCAGCGAGACCGCGCGCGGGCTCTTGGGGAAGAAGTTGAAGCCGATCATGTCGGCACCGGCGCCGAGCGAGGCCTCGAGGGTCTCGGGCGTGGAAATCCCGCAGATCTTCACGATCACGGGCGGAGTGGATCTTGGACCGGACATGGGTCTCGTTTGCCATGAAAGCCGCGGAGAGTCCAACCGCGGCAGGTCCGGTCGGGCCGGCTCAGGCTGCGTCGCGTCGGACGATCGGGAGCGTCGCGGCGGGAGAGGAAGCGGCGGCGGCGCGATAGGCCTGGTTCTCCCGCTTCACCACCTTCGCCTCGCGCCTCAAGCTGCGCGCCTGGCGACGCCATCGGCCCTGGCCGAACCAGGCGCCGACGCCGCCAATCACGACGCCGATCAGCAGCACGGCGAAGACGAGCACATAGAGCGGCAGCGTCAGCGCGGCGGCCGGCGCGTCGCCGTTGAACGGATCGAGCGACAACGTGACGCCGTGCCGGTTGGCCACCGCCAGCGCCACGAGGAGGACGGCGAGGGGAACGAGGATGACGGCGGCGATCACGCGCTTCATGGGGCGGGCAGTCCTTATTCGTCCGGATTGAGACGCTCGCGCATCTCCTTGCCGGTCTTGAAGAAGGGAACGAATTTCTCCGTCACCTCAACCTTCGTGCCCGTCCGCGGGTTGCGTCCCTGCCGCGCCGGGCGGTTCTTGACCGAGAAGGCGCCGAAGCCGCGCAGCTCCACCCGGTCGCCCCGTGCCAGCGCATCGACGATCTCGTCGAGGATCGAGTTCACGATATGCTCGACATCGCGCTGGTAGAGATGCGGATTCTGCTCGGCAATCCGCTGGACAAGCTCCGACTTGATCATCGCGCTGCCCCTTCCGCGCCCGACTGCGAGGGAGCCTGCCAAACCGAGAGAAGACCGTCAAGCTGCAGCCGGGGCAACCATGAAGGGAGCAGCGCGCCGTCGAGCGCGTCGGGCGCGAGGCCGAGCTGGCGTGCGAAGACGCGCAGCAGCGATGCCGAGAAGAGGCCCGGCCGGTCGCTCTCCTTCTCCCATTCGACGACGCGCAGCGCAGGGTCGATGCCCTTCTCCTTGACCAGCCAGTCGAGCGCCTCGTCCTCGCCGCCGATGGCGTCGATGAGACCGGCGGCCTTGGCCTGCTGGCCCGAATAGACGCGCCCGTCGGCGAGCCTCACCGCGGTCGGCCGGTCGAGCTTGCGCCGTTCGGCGACGATGTCGACGAACCAGTTATAGGTGTCGTCGATGAGGCTCTTGATCACGGCGAGCGATTCCGGGCTCGCCGGTTCGAAGGGCGAGGGCGCGGCCTTCAGCGGCGAGGACTTCACCTCGGTGAGGCCGATGCCGAGCTTCTTCATCGCCTCGGAGAGTTCGGGCGACTGGAACAGGACGCCGATCGAGCCGGTGATCGACGAGCGATAGGCGAAGACCTGGTCGGTGGCGATCGCGGCCATATAGGCGGCGGAGGCGCCGAGCGTCTTGATCGAGGCGACGGTCGGCTTGCGGGCCGAAAGGGCGCGCAGCTTTTCGTAAAGCGCCTCGCCGCCGACGGTGGCGCCGCCGCCGGAATCGATCGAGACGATGACGGCGCGCACCGCGTCGTTGCGGGCAAGGCGGTCGATGAGTTCGAGCTGCTCGCGGTCGTCGGAGATGAAGCCGTCGATGGAGATGCGCGCGACATGCGGCATCGCCCGCCCGGCGAGCCGCTCCGGCCCCGCCGCGAGCATGGCCGCGACGACGACGGCGGCGATGAAGGCGAGGACTCCCAGCACGCGCCAGAAGACCAGCTTACGCCGGAGGCGCCGCCGCTCGATGATGTCTTCCGCTCCCAAGCCCATCGTCCGCTCCTGCCGCCGCCCCTCGCCGCGCAAATAACGATGTCCAGTTAGCCCCTTTGGCGGCGCGACGCAAATGCGCGATCGGCAAGGCTTTGCCGGGAAAGGCTTTTTGACGGCAGAAATGCGAAACGCCCCGGCCGATGGCCGGGGCGTTCCAGTTGTCGTTCCGCTTTGGAAGCGGGAGCTTACTCGTCGCCCTGACGGGCCTTGAGGGCCGCGCCGAGGATGTCGCCGAGCGAGGCGCCCGAGTCGGACGAGCCGAACTGCGCCACGGCTTCCTTCTCCTCGGCGATTTCGAGCGCCTTGATGGAGACGGAGACCTTGCGGGCCTTCTTGTCGAAGTTGGTGACGCGGGCGTCGACCTTCTCGCCGGCGGCGAAGCGCTCGGGGCGCTGCTCCGAACGGTCACGCGACAGATCGGCGCGACGGATGAAGGTGGTGAGATCGGAGTCCGCGATGCGAACCTCGATGCCGCCCTCGTTCACTGCGATGACCTCGCAGGTCACGACGGCGCCCTTGCGGATCTCGCCCGAAGCCTCGACGAACGGATCGCCGCCGACCTGCTTGATGCCGAGCGAGATGCGCTCCTTGTCGATGTCGACGTCGAGCACCTGCGCCTTGACGATGTCGCCGCGATTGTACTCGTCGATGACCTGCTCGCCCGGACGGTTCCAGTCGAGGTCCGAGAGATGGACCATGCCGTCGACGTCGCCGTCGAGGCCGATGAACAGACCGAACTCGGTCTTGTTCTTGACCTCACCCTCGACGATCGAGCCGATCGGATACTTGTCGGAGAAGGTCTCCCACGGATTGGCGAGCGTCTGCTTGAGGCCGAGCGAGATGCGGCGCTTGACCGGATCGACCTCGAGGATGACGACTTCGACTTCCTGCGAGGTGGAGACGATCTTGCCGGGATGGACGTTCTTCTTCGTCCAGGACATCTCGGAGACGTGGATCAGGCCTTCGATGCCCGGCTCGAGCTCCACGAACGCACCGTAGTCGGTGATGTTCGTGACGCGGCCCGAGAACTTGGCGTTGACCGGATACTTCGCCTCGATGCCCGACCACGGATCGGCCTCGAGCTGCTTCATGCCGAGCGAGATGCGGTGCGTCTCGTGATTGACGCGGATGATCTGCACGCGGACGGTCTGGCCGATCGAGAGCACCTCGGTCGGATGGTTGATGCGGCGCCAGGCGATGTCGGTGACATGCAGCAGGCCGTCGATGCCGCCGAGGTCGACGAACGCACCGTAGTCGGTGATGTTCTTGACGACGCCCTCGATGATCTGGCCTTCCTCGAGGCTCTGCACCAGCTCCGAACGCTGCTCGGCGCGGGTCTCTTCGAGGACGGTACGGCGCGACACGACGATGTTGCCGCGGCGCTTGTCCATCTTGAGGATCTGGAAGGGCTGCGGCGTGTGCATCAGCGGGCCGACATCGCGCACCGGGCGGATATCGACCTGCGAACGCGGCAGGAAGGCGACGGCGCCGTCGAGGTCGACCGTGAAGCCGCCCTTGACCTGGTTGAAGATGACGCCCGTGACCTTCTCGTTCTTGTTGAACTGCTCCTCGAGGCGGACCCAGCTCTCTTCGCGGCGCGCCTTGTCGCGCGAGAGAACGGCTTCACCGAGGGCGTTCTCGACGCGCTCGAGATAGACCTCGACGACATCGCCGACCTGGATCGGCTGATCGCGGCCGGGGCCGTTGAATTCCTTGAGGGCGACACGTCCCTCGGTCTTCAGGCCGACGTCGATGACCGCGAGGTCCTTCTCGATCGCGACGACGGTGCCCTTGACGACGCTGCCCTCGAACAGATCTTCCTTCTGGAAGGACTCCTCGAGCAGGGAAGCAAAATCTTCGCGGGACGGATTGGTAGAGGCCATGAAAACTCCTGGTGCCATGACTGGCATGCGTCGGCGGCTCGTGTTTCGGGATCAGGGACTGGTCTCGCCACGCATCAATGCGGGCTGGCCCCAAGAGGGGCGGACCGACGCTTCCGGACCGGTACCTGATGATAAATGGCCGCGCGCGGCGCTTTCGCACCGCCTCGCGGACCCGCGCTCTATATAGGGTGACCTTGGCCGCGGCAAGCCGATTCCGGGCTTCGGAACCCGAAATTAGGCCCTGATCCTGGCGGCTTCGGCCTGTTTCGCGTCGATGATCGCGATGGCGGCCCGGAAGACGCCCTCGATGTCGAGCGCGCTGGTGTCGAGCAGCACCGCATCCTCCGCCATCCTGAGCGGCGCCGATGCGCGTCCGGCATCGCGCTCGTCACGCTCGCGGATCTCGGCGAGGATGCGCTCGTAGTCGACGTCGCGCCCCTTGGCATTGAGCTCGTCCGTGCGCCGTCTTGCCCTCACTTCAGGCGAGGCGGTGACATAGAGCTTCACATCGGCATCGGGGCAGATGGCGGTACCGATATCGCGGCCGTCGAGCACGGCGCCGGGCTGGCGAACGGCGAAGGCGCGCTGGAAATCGACGAGCGCCGACCGCACAGGGGGATGCACCGCGACGCGCGAGGCCCGTTCGCCCGCCTCGCGTCCGCGCAATTCGCCTTCCGCCAGATGCGAGGGGTCGAGCGCCCGCGCGACATGGCCCGCGATGGCCGGATCGTCGAGGTCCAGGCCGCGCGCCGCCATCTGGTGGCCGACGGCGCGGTAGAGGAGGCCCGTGTCCAGATAGTGGTAGCCGTAATGCGCTGCGAGGCGCGCCGCGAGCGTCCCCTTGCCGGCGCCGGCCGGTCCGTCGATGGCAATGATCATCAATCGTCCTTTTCCAGTGGCCCGATCGCCGCGCCGAGACCCGCCATCGTGGCGACGAAGCCCGGCCAGTCGGCCGCCACGGTGCCTCTGTCCTCGATCACCGCGCCGCCCTCGGCGCGAAGGCCCAGCACGATATGTGCCATCGCGAGAGCGCCGTCGGCGGGCGCGGCCAGCCTGGCGCCGCCGGTGATCGCGGCGGCACCGGTGATGGCGAGCGATTCCGGACCTTCCTCGCAGGCGACGCCCGAGGCCTTGAGGCTCGCAACAAGTGCGCCGATCGGGTCGCCCGGCCGCCGGCGCAGCGCGCCGAGGCCCTCGATGACGGTGCGGCCCTCGGCGAAGGCCGCGGCGACGGCGAGGGCCGGCAGCACATCGAACAGCGCGGCGGCGCGGGCGGGCGCGACGGTGATGGCCTTCAGCGGGCCGGCCGCGACCTCGATATCGGCTACCGGCTCACCGGCCGCCATGCGCCGGTCCGACAGGCTGATCGCAGCGCCCATCGCCGTGAGCGTCTCGACGAGGGCGACGCGGGACGGCCCCGATGCCGCGCCGCGCAGCGTCACGGCCGAGCCTTCGACGATGAGGGCGGCGACCATCGGGAAGGCGGCGAGCAGCGGATCGCCGGGAATGACGAGCCTCTGCGGCCTCAGATCGCGCCGCCCCTCGAGGCGCAGCGTCCGCGCTCCATCGGCCGCGTCCTCGATCTCGAGCGCGGCGCCGAAGGCTGGCAGCAGCGTCTCGATGGCGTCGAAGAACGGCGGGGTTTCCGTGAAGCTGGTGACGCCCGGCGCCGAGAGCGCGGCCAGCATCAGCGCCGCCTTGGCCTCCGCGGCGGCGCCGGAAAGCTTGAGATCGGCCGGCAGCGGCGTGTCCGGACCACGCACCGACAGCGGCAGGCGGTCGCGCGAGCGGGCGATGATCTGGACGCCCATGCGGCGCAGCGGTTCGATGACCGGCCCGAGCGGCTCGGCCCGGCCGGCGCGGCCGCCGCTCAAGGTCGTGGCGAAGCCGTGGCCGGCGCCAAGGCCCAGCAGCAGCTCCACCGTCGCGGCGCGGTCGCCGCCATCGATCACCGCTTCGGGCTCCAGCAGGCCGCCGACGCCGAGGCCGCGGACGGTGATCCGCTCGTCACCGGCATAATTGGCCTCGACGCCGAAGGCGCGCAGCGCGGCGATCATCGTGTCGAGATCGGCGGAAGGCGAAACGCCGGAAAGGACCGTCTCGCCGATGGCGAGCGCTCCGAGCGCCAGGGCCCGGGTCGCGACGCCGCGATCGCCGGGCAGTGACACGCTGCCGGTCAGCGGCGCCGACGGACGGCTGCCGAGCGGGCCGCTCGCCGTGTCATGCCGCGCGGCAGCGGCAGGGTCCGAAAGGGTCGGTGTCGCGATCATCGGCTCCCCGGCATAGGCGCCCCGCAGACGGAGGCATCACCTGCTGGTGCGATAGCATGGGGGCGGGGGCCCCGCCAGCATCACGCCGACAGGCATCGGGCGCGCCGCCTTGCCTCTGGACCATCCGCGCATGATTTGCTTTTGACAGGGCGGGGCCGAAGCTTTAAGGGACCCCGCTTGCTCAACCGATGAGGCACGACGTGGCGAAACCGGAACTCGGCACAAAGCGTGTCGACCCCGAGACGGGGAAGAAATTCTACGATCTGAATCGCGACCCGATCGTCTCGCCCTATACCGGGCAGTCCTATCCGCGGTCCTTCTTCGAGGCCGGCCCCGTCCGCGCCCGTCCCGCCACGGCCCGTGACGTGGAGGAAGAGGATCAGGACGAGGAGGAGGCACCCGAGGCCGCCGAGTTCATCAGCCTCGAGGAAGCCGATTCCGAGGCCGGCGATGCCGGCGCGGTCGAGACGGACGGCGAGGAAGAGGATGTCGTGATCGGCGAGGACGAGCCGGACGACGTCTTCATCGAGGAAGAGGAAGAAGAGGGCGACGACGTCACCGACATCATCGGCGGCGTCGACGACGAGGAGCCGTAAGGCTGGCGGCCTCGATCGATGCGTGCCTGTGGGTATCTCGATCGGGGCTTGATTTAGCGGACGGCGCGGTCTAGAGATCGCGCCGCGCCGGAGGGAGCCCAAGCCCTCCAGGAAACGGCGGGGCCATAGCTCAGTTGGGAGAGCGCTTGAATGGCATTCAAGAGGTCAGGGGTTCGACTCCCCTTGGCTCCACCAATCTCCAGACCGTGACGATCGAGCCGCCTCCGGGCGGCTTTTTCGTTTTCTGCGGCCTGTCGCCGTCTCTGCCGCTGGCGTTCGGCCGGCAGCCCCCGCGATCGATGGCGGCCGGTTACTCCGCGCCGCCACCGCCATGCGCATCGGCATAGGCGATTCCGGCCTGCGTCTCCGCGATCGCCTGCTGCACGAGGCGGATCGCCGTTTCCCGGTGGCCGCCCTTGTTCGGCGTCGATTCGCGCAGCGAGGCGAGCGCGTCGTAAAGCGACGACAGCGCGCGCTCCATATTGCCCTGATAGGCCTCGGCCTCGACGGCCCCGCTTGCCACAGCGGCGGTCGCGAGGGCGCCGGCTGCGGCGAGTTTGAAGACGCCGCGGCGGCTCTGAACAGTGTCGGTCATGGTCGTTTCCCTTGTTGATTGAGGAGCGGCGGGCCAGCATCGCGCGACGGGATGCAAGCCGATGGCGACCGCAGCGGTCAGTTTACGCCAAGCGCGCGGCCTGTCGCGTCCCGATGGTTGCAGAGCTCCTTCGCCATTAACCCTCCGGCGCATTCGCTGTTGATAGCGCCTCTTTTCGGGAAGATTTTAGCATTGCCTTAATCATCGGGGCGGGTGGCGCGCCGGATGTCTTGCAGACCACGGCCGGCGCATGGGCGATCGGAGGATCGCCATGCATGCGATGGAGAGCATCAACCGCAAGGCCTGGACCAGCGCGCTCGCGGGCTATGCGAAGGCGGCCGGCATCATGGATCAGGGCGAGGCACGCGCCTCTGCGCTGGCGCTCGCCGCCTGCCCTCGGCCGGCGATCCTCGATCTCGGTGTCGGCGGCGGGCGGACGGCAGGATTGCTGGCGCCGCGCGCGGGCCGCTATGTCGGCATCGATTACCTTCCCGACATGGTCGAGCGCGCCCGGCGCAATCATCCGCGCCTCGATTTCCGCCAGGCCGATGCCCGCGACCTCTCGGTCTTCGCGTCCGGAAGCTTCGATGTCGTCGTCTTCAGCTGCAACGGGATCGATTCGGTCGACCCCGAAGGGCGCGCCGCCGTGATGCGCGAGGTGGGCCGCGTGCTGCGGCCGGGCGGCGTCTTCGTCTTTTCCAGCTTCCATCGCGAGTGGAACGGCTTCCCTGATCGCCGCTCGCTGCGTCGACTCATCTTCACACCCGATCCCATTCGGCTCGGCGCGAGGACGCTCCGCTTCCTGGAGGGCCGCCTCGTCGGCGCGCTCCGTGTTCGGCGGCTCGCCGCCCTGGAGCGGCGCGATGACGAGCATGCGGTGCTCCTGCACTGGGCGCATGATTTCGGCCTCTTCGTCTATGCGACGACGCCGGACCGCTGCGCGGCGCAGCTCGCGGCGGCCGGTTTCGAGGCGCCCGAGGTCTTCGCGCCGAATGGGCGCGATATCGGCGCCGAGGCCGACGCGGATGACGAATATCATCACTATCTGGCCCGCCGCCGCCTTCCATCGTGACGGAGGCACGCCGCGCCGGCGTAACACGGGGCAGGGGACGCGGCGCGATCCCTTGCAACGGGGCGCCGGCGTCGCCACATCGCTCAGTGATCGGAGGATTGTCAAAAGGCGATGCAGACAGAGCGAACCATCTATATTTCCGGCCGCGGCCGCTCTCTCGGCTGGAAGGAGAAGCTGCAGCTGGCGCTTCTCGGCCTCGCCGGCGGCGCCGTTCTCATCGCCGCGTTCGTCTTCTCGCTGGCGCTCGCGCTGATCCTCGTTCCCATCGGCATCGTGGCCTGGATGTTCCGCCGCGCGCTAATGCGCGCCGCGCTCCGCCGCATGCAGGCCGGCATCGATGCCGCCGCGGCGTCGGGCGGCGGTGCGCCCGGCCGGGCGCCGCGCTTTGACGAGCCGCAGCGCCCCGGCACCGGCCCGGGCGGCGTCACCATCGACGCCGACTACACGGTGGTCGAGCCGCGCGACCGCGATCCGGCGCAGCGCTGACGGAAACATTCGCGCCGACGGGCATTGATCCTTCGAAAAAAGGAGTCATGCCATGTCCAGCCGTTTCGACAACGACACCATCGACCGCAGTTCGGCGCCGCGCCGCGACCCGGTGGCGAACGCGCCGCGCAAGTCGACCGAGGACGCCCGTCAGGCCGAGACGCGCCACGAGATGCGCTATGTGCTCGGCTTCGGCGTCGCCGGCGTCGTCGTCGCCTTCGCGATCATCTACGCGATCTTCTGGCTCTGACACCCCCCATCAGGGTTGGGCGGACATGGTCTGCCCGACCTCCTCGGCCACCGTCTCGCCGCTGCCCGCCTTCGCATCCTTCTGCTCGCGCAGGAAGATGTAGAGGCCGGCGGCGACGATGATCAGCGCGCCGATGATGAGGTTGAGCTTGGGCGCATCCCCGAAGAAGACATAGCCGAACAGGCCGGCCCAGAGGATCATCGTGTACTGATAGGGCACGACGACGGAGGCGGGCGCGAGCTTAAGCGAGCGGTTGACGCAAAGGCTGGCGACGAGCGCCACGACGCCGACCAGCGACAACAGCCCGAAATCGCGCAGCGTCGGCATCACCCAGGCGAAGGGCGCGGTGACGGCGCCGGCCGTCATGGCCGCCGTGGTCGTGAAGGCGAGCAGCGTGCTGTCCTTGGTGCCGCGCAGCTGTCGCGTAACCAGCATCAGCACGGCGAAGACGAACGAGCCGGTGATCGCGACGAAGGCGGGCGGCGTCAGGCTAGCGGCCGAGGGCTTCAGGACGATGATCACGCCGACGAAGCCGACCAGGATCGCTGCCCAGCGGCGCGCGTCGATGCGCTCCTTGAGCACCAGCGCCGAAAGCGCCGCGACATAGATCGGCCCGGCCAGGTAATAGGTCATGACATCGGCGAGCGGCAGGTAGCGCACCGACCAGTAGAAGAACCCGACCTCGAGCGTCGCCAGCGCGACGCGGGCGAGCTGGACCCAGGGCTTCGGCGCCGCCATCAGCCCCCTGATGCCGCCATCGCGATGGACGAAGGGCGCGAGCAGCACCAGCGCCGCGATCGAGCGGAACAGGAGCACCATGCTGACGGAATAGGTGCCGACCAGCCATTTGCCGAGCGCGTCGTTGAGCGAAAACAGGAAGATGCCGAGGATCATCAGAAGAATGCCGAGCACCGGCCCGGACAGGGCGGCGCGGCGCGATGCTGCGGCGGAAGGGGGGGATGACATCGGGATCAGGGCGGGCGTTCGGGAAGCGGCAGTCTGCATGGAACCATCGCGAAGGCAACCGAAGAGCATGCTGCGCTGCGGCATCCCGAGATTCCGGTTGCATTTCCGGCCCCGAAGCGGCATATAGCGCTCGACGATCATCGTGATCGCGCTGTCTCATCCACTGCCGGCTCTCGCGAGCCGTGGTCGATGGGTCTTCCCGCCGGACAGGCGGGCACGATCCGGTCCGCTGGCCCCATCGCGCGTGGGCCGGGACATACCGTCGGATGCAAAGGCATCCGCGCAGTTAGGCTTTTTTCTTGAATCAATCGAAAACTTTCGCGGATTTGGCCCTCGCCGAACCGCTGCTGCGTGCGCTTGGCGCGGCTGGTCTCGTGACCCCGACGCCGATCCAGGCAGAGGCGATCCCCGCGTTGCTCGACGGTCGCGACATGCTCGGCATCGCGCAGACCGGCACCGGCAAGACCGCCGCTTTCGGGCTTCCCCTTCTCCAGCATCTCGCCCGCCGCGCCGAAGGCCTGCAGCCGCGGAGCGTGCGTGCCCTGATCCTCGCGCCGACCCGCGAACTCGCCATGCAGATCGACGAGGAGCTGCGCAAGTTCGGCCGCTTCCTCGGCATCCGCCATGCGCTCGTCTTCGGCGGCGTCGGCCACACGCCGCAGATCCGCGCCCTTGAAAAGGGCGTCGACATCCTGGTCGCCACCCCCGGCCGCCTGCTCGATCACCTCGACGCCGGCGTCGTGAAGCTCGACCGCGTGCAGTATCTCGTCCTCGACGAGGCCGACCGCATGCTCGACATGGGCTTCGTGCGCGACGTCATGAAGATCGTCGGCCGCCTGCCCGAGGAGCGGCAGTCGCTGCTCTTCTCCGCCACCATGCCGGCCGAGGTCGCCCAGCTCTCGAAGCGCATCCTCAAGGACCCGCTCCGGGTCGAGGTGACGCCCGAGGTGGTGACGGTCGAGCGCATCGACCAGCGGCTCTATCACGTCCCGGCCGGCGAGAAGCGCGGCTTCCTCGTCGATCTACTCTCCGACGAGACCATGCGCCGGGTCATCGTGTTCACGCGCACCAAGCACGGCGCCGACCGTGTGGCGCAGCATCTTTCCAAGGCACGCATCGAGACTCTCGCCCTGCACGGCAACAAGTCCCAGGGTGCGCGCCAGAAGGCTCTCGCGGGGTTCAAGGACGGCAGTCTCCGCGTGCTCGTCGCGACCGATATTGCCGCGCGCGGCATTGACGTCTCCGACGTGACTCACGTCGTCAATTTCGACCTCCCCGACGAACCGGAGGCCTATGTCCATCGCATTGGACGGACGGCCCGCGCCGGTCGCGAAGGGGTGGCCTACTCTCTCTTCGACGCTGGCGAATCCCAGCGGCTGAAGGCGATCGAGCGGCTCATCCGCCGTCCGATCCCCGAGGTCGCGACGCGATACAAGCTCCATGCGCCCAGTTCCCGTCCGGCCGCCGACAGCGACCGTGGCGGCGATCTGCAGCGCGAAGGGCGTCCCATGCCTCAAAAGAGCAAGAAAAACCGGTGGCGCAGCCAACAACGCCGCCGCGCGGCTTGACGTCGAAGGCGTCGGCAGCAAAGTTCTCTACCGCCAGACTGAAGGAGATTTCCATGGCGACGGGTACTGTTAAGTGGTTCAATGCGACCAAGGGCTACGGTTTCATCCAGCCCGATCAGGGTGGTCAGGACGTGTTCGTCCATATCAGCGCCGTTGAGCGCGCTGGTCTGTCGACGCTCCGCGACGGCGCCAAGATCTCCTACGAGCTCGAGACGGATCGCCGGGGCAAGACCTCCGCGACGAACCTGAAGGTCTCCTGAGGAAGCCCATGGCGAAGGAAGAAGCGCTCGAGTTCGAAGGAACCGTCGTCGAGGTCCTGCCCGACGCGAAGTTCCGCGTGGAACTCGAGAATGGGCATGTCGTCGTCGCCTACACGGCGGGCCGGATGAAGAAGAATCGAATCAAGACCCTGGCGGGTGACCGCGTCACGGTCGAGATGACGCCATACGATCTCGATCGTGCAAGGCTGGTCTTCCGGCACAAGGGCGAGTCGATGGCACCGCCATCGTCGAAGATGCCCTTCCGCGGTGGCGCGGCGCGGCGCCGCTGATTCCGACGCCCGCTACGATCATGGGCGGCGCGGTCCCCGCGCCGACCCTTTTCAGCTGGAGAGGGCGGAGCGCCGTCGCCTCCGCTTCTCCCGCCGGACACCCCGGATGCTGATGGCAGGCGCCATGCGCCCTTGCCTCCGGTGCGTGATTTCGCTAGCCTTTCCTTGTTGGTTCATGATCGACCGCCGCGTCGCAGTCGCATGACGTTTGTTTGTTTCAGAAGCTGGTTCTAGGTCCATTCATGCGTTCGGGCGCGCTTCAGGCCCGGGCACCATCTCTACGAGCATTTATCCAGAGCGCCGCCGGTGATGAACCGGCGGTTTGTTTTTGTGCCGCGCGGGATCGATCATGCTGAAGGCGCTGAAGAGCTTCCTGTCCGAACTGACCGGCGAGACCGGTGAAGCCCGCCATTTCGGCGCCGACGACACGCGCCTCGCCTCGGCGGCGCTGCTCTATCATGTGATCGCCATCGACGGGACCGTTTCGCCGTCCGAGCGCGAGCGGCTGCATGATCTCCTGATGAGCCGCTACGGTCTCGGCGCCGAGGAGACGGAGACGCTGATCGAGGAGGCGCAGGCTGCCGATCAGGAAGCCGTCGATCTCTTCCGCTTCACGCAGGTGCTGAAGGACCGGCTCTCCGAGGACGACCGCGCGGCGATCATCGCCATGATGTGGGACCTCGTCTTCCAGGACGGCACGCTGCACGAATTCGAGGACAACACGATCTGGCGCGTCGCCGAGTTGCTCGCCGTGCCGAGCAATGTCCGCCTGCAGCTGAAGCGCGCCGCGCGCGACGGCGGCCTCGCCTCGGCCTGACGCCGCCTTTTTCGGCACGGTGATGCGACCATCTTGAACTGGTCGCGCCGCGCCGCTTCCGATAGCCTTTTGCGAACAGCCGCCAAAGCGCGGCGCTTTCGTGCGGCGCGATGAAACCCCCCGTCCTGATCGTCCTCCACCAGGAACATTCGACACCCGGCCGCGTCGGGCTGCGCCTCGCCGAGCGCGGCCACCCGCTCGACATCCGCCGGCCGCGCTTCGGCGATCCGCTGCCCGAGACGCTGGCGGATCATGCCGGGGCGATCGTCTTCGGCGGCCCGATGAGTGCCAATGACGACGAGGACTATGTACGCCGCGAGATCGACTGGCTGGCGGTGCCGCTCGCCGAGAAGGCGCCCTTCCTCGGCATCTGTCTCGGCGCGCAGATGCTCGCCCGCCATCTCGGCTCGCCGGTCGGCCAGCGCGGCGACGGGCTGGTCGAGATCGGCTACTACCCGTTGAAGCCGACGGACGAGGGTGAAGCTCTGCTGCCCTGGCCGAGCAAGGTCTATCAGTGGCACCGCGAGGGCTTCGACCTGCCGGCGGGAGCCGAGCTGCTCGCGACCGGCGATCTCTTCGAGAACCAGGCCTTCCGCTACGGGCCGACCGCTTTCGGCCTGCAGTTCCATATCGAGCTGACGCTCCTGATGATGAACCGCTGGACGACGCGCGGCGCCGAGCGCTTCACCCTGCCGGGCGCGCAGGGGCGCCACGCCCATCTCGAAGGGCGCGCGCTCTACGACGCCGAGAGCTCGGCTTTCCTCGACCGCTTCCTCGAACTTTGGCTGGCGCTCCCGCGGGGCTGATGCCCGCGACGGCCGCCGTTCAGTGCGCCTCCGGCGCCGCGCTGCCGCCCGGCGTGCCGCCTGTCTTGTCACCTTTCCTACCGGTTCCCTTCACCTTCTCGCGCAGGGCCTGGAAGGTCACATAAAGCGCGGGGATGGCGAAGATGCCGAGGATCGATGCGGCGAGCATGCCGCCGAACACCGGCGAGGAGACGTTGCGCCGCGCCAGCATCGCCGCGCCGCTGCCGAAGACCAGCGGCGTGAGGCCGAGAATGAAGGCGAAGGACGTCATCATCACCGGGCGGAAGCGCAGCCGCGCGCCCTCGACCGCCGCCTCCAGCAACGGCATGCCGCGCTCGCGCCGTTCCTTGGCGAATTCGACGATCAGGATGCCATTCTTGGCGGCGAGGCCGATGAGGACGATAAGGCCGATCTGCGCATAGAGGTCGAGCGTGAGATGCCCGAGCACGAGTGCGACGAAGGCGCCGAGCAGGCCGACCGTCACCGAGAGCAGCACCGGCACCGGGATCGTCCAGCTCTCATAGAGGGCGACGAGGAACAGGAAGGCGAACAGCACCGCGAAGCCGAGAATGACCGGCGTCTGACCCTCGGAGCGCTTCTCCTGGAACGAAATGTCGGTCCACTCGCCGCCATAGCCGGGCGGGAGCGAGGCCGCCGCCACGTTCTGCATCGCGGCCAGCGCCTGCCCTGACGAGACGCCCGGCGCCGGACTGCCCTGCACGGTGACCGCCAGCTTGTTGTTGTAGCGGATCAGCGCCTGCGGCCCGAGCACGATGCGCGTCTCGACGAGGCTCCGAAGCGCGATCATCTCGCCCGTCTTGCTGCGCACATTGATGCGGCTGATGTCGTCGATCGACTTGCGGTCGGAGGCCTCGGCCTGAACCTGGACCTGCCAGGTGCGCCCGAACAGGTTCATGTCGTTGACATAGGCGCCGCCGAGCGAGGTCTGCAGCGCGGCGAAGATGTCGGAGATGTCGACACCGAGAATCTGCGCCTTGTCGCGGTCGATATCGAGGAAGATCGACGGGGTGGAGGCCGAGAAGGACGAGAACACGCGCGTCAGCTGCGGATCCTGGTTGGCGGCGACGAGAAGGCCGCGCAGCACCTGCGCCAGCGCGGCGGGATCGTTGTTGGAGAGGGCGCGCAGCACATAGGTGAAGCCGCCGCCGGTGCCGAGGCCGATGATCGGCGGCGGCGCCAGGGGAAGCGCCCGGCCGCCCGTGACGGTGGCGAGCTTCGGCGTCAGCCGCGCCATGATCGCGGCTGCCGATTCCGACGGCGCCGTCCGCTCGTCGAACGGCTTCAGCGAGACGATCACGAAGGCGGCGTTGGGCTGGGAATAGCTGTCGACGAAGTTGAGGCCGATGATCGAGGAATAGTCGGCGATCGTCGGCTCCTCTTTCAGGATCGCCTCGACCTGCGAGACGACCGCGTCGGTGCGCCCGATCGAGGCGCCATCGGGCGTCTGGACGAGGATGAAGAACGCGCCCTGATCCTCCTCCGGCAGGAAGCCGGTCGGCGTGATCTTTGCGAGGCCATAGATGCCGGCGAGCGAGGCCGCGACCATCACGAGACCCATGATCGCGATGCGCACCAGCTTGGCGACCACTGCGCCATAGGCGTCGCGGACATGGTCGATGCCGCGCATGACGGCGCCGATCGGACCGCGGCGCGGCCCGTGATGCGGCTTCAGCAGGATCGCGCACAGCGCCGGAGACAGGGTCAGCGCATTGATGGCCGAAAGGAACATCGACACCGCGACGGTGACGGCGAACTGGCGGAAGAGCTCGCCCGTGATGCCGCCGAGGAAAGCGACCGGCACGAAGACCGAGAGCAGCACCAGCGTGATGCCGATGATCGGCGCCGTGATCTCGCGCATCGCCTCCTTGGTGGCGTCGGCCGGCGAGAGCTCCGGCTTCTCGGCCATCTTGGCCTCGACCGCCTCGACGACGACGATCGCATCGTCGACCACGATGCCGATCGCCAGGATGAGGGCGAGCAGCGAGACGGTGTTCGCCGAATAGCCGACGGCGTTCAGCACGATGAATGTGCCGATGAGGCTGACCGGCACGGCGAGCATCGGAATCAGCGTGGCGCGCAGATTGCCGAGGAACAGGAATACGACGAGGACGACGAGGATGAAGGCCTCGACAAGCGTGTGCTCGACCACCTCGATAGTGGCGCTGACGAAGGTGGTCGGGTCGTAGGTGACCTTCCAGATGAGGTCGTCAGGGAAGTTCTTCTGCGCCTCGGTGAGCTTCGCCTCGACCTCGGCGAGCGTCGACAAGGCATTGGCGCCCGGCGCCTGATAGATGCCGATCAGTGTCGCCGGCTGGCCGTTGAGGCGGGTCGAACGGTCGAGATTGGCGGCGCCGAGCTCGACGCGGGCGACGTCGGACAGGCGCAGCACCGAGCCGTCGGAATTGGTGCGGATGGCGATCTTGTTGAAGTCGTCGACCGAGGTGAGCCGGCCCTTGGTCTGGATGTTGAGCTGCAGCTGCTGGTCGTCGGACACCGGCCTCGCGCCGATCCGGCCGACCGCCGCCTGAACGTTCTGGCTGCGGATGGCGTTGACGACATCGGCGGTGGTGAGGCCGAGGCCGGTCAGCCGGTCGGTCTGGATCCAGGCCCGCATCGCATAGTCCTGCGGGCCGAACAGGCGGGCATCGCCGACGCCGGGTGTGGCACGGATATCGTCGACGAGATTGATCGTCGCGTAGTTGGAGATGAAGAGCTCGTCATTGGTGCCCTTCGGCGAGGTCAGCGCAATGACGCCGAGCAGCGCCGAGGACTGCTTCTTGACCGTGACGCCCTGCTTCTGAACGTCTTGCGGCAGCTTGGACAATGCCACCTGCACGCGGTTGTTGACGTTGACCGCGTTGATGTCGGGATCGGTGCCGAGCTCGAACGAGACGGTCAGCGTATAGCTGCCGTCATTGCCCGAGACGCTCTTCATGTAGATCGCCTTGTCGACGCCGACGATCTGGCTTTCGAGCGGCTGGGCGACCGTCGACTCGACGACCGACGCCGAGGCGCCGGGATAGAAGGTCGTCACCGAGACCTGCGGCGGCACGATGTCGGGATATTGCGCGACCGGGATCGCGAACAGCGACAAGGCGCCGGCGACGACGGTGATCAGCGCGATGACGATGGCGAAACGCGGCCGGTCGACGAAGAGCGAGGAGATCATGGTGTCAGCCCGCGCCCGTCAGCGCTGCTGCCGGGTAGGGCGTGACCGGCGTGCCGGGACGCAGCGTCGTCATGCCCTCGACAACCACCTGATCGCCCGGCGAAAGCCCGCTTTCGACCGTCACGCCGGTCCCGGTATCGCTGCCGAGCGTCAGGCGACGGACCGCCGCCTTGCCGTCCTCGACGACGAAGACATAGACGCCCTTCTGATCGGCGATGAGCGCCGCCTGCGGGATGACGATCTTCTCGACCGGCGCCTCCAGCTGCAGCGAGACATTGACGAGCTGGCCGTCGATCAGCCGGCCCTTGGGATTGGGCACCACGGCGCGCACGGTCACGCTGTCGGTGGCGCGGTCGACGGTGACGCCGATGAAGTCGATCTTGCCCGTCTGGTCGTAGAGCGAGCCGTCCGAGAAGCGGATGATTGCCTCCAGAACGTCGCTGCCGCGGGCGCGGTCTTCCTCCTGCAGCGCGAGGAATTCGCGCTGGCTGACGGGGATCGTCACATACATGGGATCCTGGCTGACGATCGTCGTCAGAACGCCGCTGTTCGGCCCGACGACATTGCCGCGGGTGACGCTGGTGCGGCCGATCAGCCCGGCGATCGGCGATCGTATCTCCGTATAGCCGAGATTGATCCGGGCGTTCTCGACATTGGACTCCGCGATGACCACGTCGCCCTTCGCGGTGAGCTGCTCTGAGAGACGCTGGTCGCGCGTCGCCTGCGTGCCGGTCTGCGATTTCAGGAGTTCATCGGCTCGGGCGAGCTGCGCATCCGCAAAGGCGGCCTGGCCGCGCGCCTTGTCGAGCGTTCCCTCGGCTTGCGACAGGGCAGCCTCGAAGGGCTCGCGCTCGATCCGGTAGAGGAGGTCGCCCTCCTTCACGATCTGTCCGTCCTTGAAGAGGACATCCTGCAGATAGCCGGTGACGCGGGCGCGGATCTCGACGCGTTCCTTCGCCTCGATGCGGCCGACGAATTCCTTGGCCGGATTGATCGGCTTCAGTTCCGCGGCGACGGTGCCGACGCGAACCGGCTGCGCCGCGTCGGGCGCGGTCTGGGCAAAGGCCGCGGGTGGCGGAGCGAAGAGGAAAGCCGCCGCCATCATCGCCGCGCCGAACCACGGCGCATGACGCGCCGCCCCCGTCGCGAGGTTTCGACCGCCCTTCGTCATCGCCAATCCCCCGACTGCTTTCCATGCCGCGGGAGAGGCCCCCGCGTGGCGCCCATTGTGCCGGAAGCGCGACGGCGTTGGAAGCCTCGCTCGATCAGCGGCGGGCGGCTAGGCTCGCGCCTGTCAGGAAGGGAGCGTGTCGTGGAGAAGGTGATTCGGATCGCGGCGGGGCTGCTCGTCGATGCCGATGGCTTGGCGCTGGTCGTGCGCAAGCAGGGCGCGGCGGTGTTCATGCAGCCGGGCGGTAAGATCGAGCCCGGCGAAAGCGCGGTGGCAGCGCTCGCCCGCGAGCTTGCCGAGGAACTCGGCCTCGCCGTTGCGCCGGAGAGCCTGGAGCCGCTCGGCCGCTTTGTGGCGCCGGCCGCCAACGAACCGGGCTTCACCGTCGAGGCCGATGTCTTCCGCGTCCCCTATGCCGGAGACGCCTGGCCCGGCGCGGAGATCGCCGAGATCGCACTGGTCGACCCGGCGGCTCCCTATCGACCGCTGGCCGAGCTGTCGCGGCGGCATATCCTGCCGCTCGCGACGCCGAAGGCCTGAAGTCAGGCCGGCTCGAAGTTCATCGCCACGCCATTGATGCAATAGCGCAGATAGGTCGGCGCCGGCCCGTCGTCGAAGACATGGCCGAGATGGCTGCCGCAGCGGGCGCAGTGGACCTCGGTCCGCACCATGCCATGGCTGTGGTCGGTGTCGGTCTCGACGGCGCCTTCGATCGGGTCGTTGAAGCTCGGCCAGCCGGTGCCGCTCTCGAACTTGCCGCCCGAGGCGAAGAGCGGCTGGCCGCAGCCGGCGCAGGTGAAGGTGCCGGCGCGCTTCTCATGCAGCAGCGCGCAACTGCCTGGATACTCCGTGCCGTGGCGGCGCATCACGCGATACTGCTCGGGCGTCAGCAGGCTGCGCCACTCCTCGTCGCTATGCGTCACCGGAAAATGTCTGTCGAGCATGGTCACCTCCTCGTCGGAAAGGCAGGAGAATCGGCGCGCGGAGTGCGCGCCGGAAACAGGGATCAGCCGGCCGCTGCCTCGAGCCGGCGGCGCAAGGCCGTGACCGACGCCGTCAACGCCTCGGCCTCTTCGGCCGTCATGCCGAGCGCATCGCCGATGCAGCGGGGCACCTCGCGCGCTTCGGCTTCGAGCGCCCGGCCGCTGTCGGTCAGGCGGATGCGGACCTGCCGCTCGTCATCGGTATCGCGGCGGCGGACGACATGACCGAGGCTTTCGAGCCGCTTCAGGAGCGGGGTCAGCGTGTTCGATTCGAGCAGAAGCCGCGCGCCGAGTTCACCCACCGTCTGGTCGTCCTTCTCCCACAGCGCCACCATGGCAAGGAACTGCGGATAGGTGAGACCGAGGGGGTCGAGCAGCGGCCGGTAGAGCCGGCTGAAGGCATGGCTGGCGGAATAGAGCGCGAAGCAGATGAACGAGCCGAGCGCCATCTGTGGCGCGTCGCCGCCCGTCCCGTCACGCTTGGATCCGTCAGGCTCGCTCATGGTCCCGTAAATAGGTCGCGTGCGATGGAATCACAAGGGAGGCTCATCGCGGCGTGAGACGCAAGAGGCGCCCCGGCGCATCGTCCTCGATCACATAGACGGCGCCGTCGGGCCCGACCGCCACGTCGCGGATGCGCGCGCCCATGTCGAAGCGTTCCGCCTCGTCAGCATTGCCCTTACCGTCAAAGGTGACGCGCACCAGCGCAGTGGCGGCGAGACCGCCGATCAGCGCCGAGCCGCGCCACGAGGGAAACAGCCCGGCGTCATAGAAGGCGAGCCCGGCAGGCGCGATCACCGGCGTCCAGTAGACCGCCGGCGCCGCGAATCCCGGCCGCGTCGCATGGCGCGGAATCGGCGTGCCATTGTAGTTGTCGCCATTCGAGACCTCAGGCCAGCCATAGTTGTTGCCGGCTTCGATGAGGTTGAGTTCGTCGCCTCCCCGCGGGCCCATTTCGTTGAGCCAGAGCTGACCCTTCGCATCGAAGGCGAGGCCGTAAGGGTTGCGGTGGCCGGTCGACCAGGTCTCGCCGCGGACGCCGCCGGCCGAGGCTTGCGGATTATCCGCCGGCGTGGCGCCGTCCAGCGCCAGGCGCAGCACCTTGCCCCGCGCCGCGTCCGGATCCTGCGCGCTCGCCGGCCGCATGCGATCGCCGACCGTCAGAAAGAGATGCTGGCCGTCCGGAGCAAAGGCGATGATGCCGCCCGGCTGGCCGCCGCCGCCGCGCGGCGTCTGGCGCCAGATCACCTCGACGCCTTCGAGCATCCCGCGCGTTCCGGCGACCGTCAGCTTCGCACGGGCGAGCGCCAGCGCACCGCCGTCGCCCGGTTCGACATAGGTGAAATAGACGAGGCGGCTGCTGCGATAGTCCGGCGCGGCAGCCACGTCGAGAAAGCCGTTCTGGCCGCCCGCCTGCACGTCCGGCACGCCATCCACGGGCGTCTTGTGGCCGTCGCGGTTCACGACGAACAGCGCTCCGCCCTTCTCGGTCACCAGCATCCGGCCGTCGGGCAGGAAGGCGATCGCCCAGGGCGTATCGAAGCTCGCGATCTCGGTCGCGGTGAAAGACGGCGCGCTGGCGGGACGGCCGCCTGCATTGACGGAGGCAGCGGTGGCGGGCGCCGCGAGCGCTGTGGCGAGCAGGGCGGCTGCGAGGGCTCGGGAAAGCATGGATCGGGTCATCCACGCCACATGCGTCACTTCCGCCTGGCTTCAAGGGGACGCGAAGCGGCCTCGCGCGGACTTGATTGCCCGCGAGCGGCGGCCACCCGTCTGTTGCGGTGCAGCGACGAATGCGTCTTGTCAGGGTGTGAGATCGTTCTCATAGTGCTGTGAGAACGATCTCACACAGGTTGGTGATGAAACTGCGCTCCGCCACGCTCATGGATGTCGCCCGCGAAGCCGGGGTCTCGAAGGCCACGGTGGCGCGCGTCCTGTCGGCGAGCGGCTATGTCGGCGAGGAGACGCGCCAGCGCGTCGAGGCGGCGGTGAAGTCGGTCGGCTACCGCCCGAATGTCATGGCGCGCGGTCTGAGGACCCAGCGCAGCCTGACCATCGGCCATCTGCTGATCGAGATCACCAGCAATCCCTTCTTCGCCCATGTGGCGCGGGCCGTGGAGCGCGAGGCGCTCTCCAATGGCTACAAGACCTTCCTGTTCAACCACAACAAGAACAGCGAGCAGGAGCGCTTCGGCGTCGAGCGCTTCATCGAGCGCCAGGTCGATGCCGTGATCTTCACCTATCCGGTCGATGCCGCGAGCATCGCGATGCTGCGCGCCGCCGAGATGCCGGTGGTGCAGATCGAGCGGCAGCGGACACCCGACACCCATGCGGTGCTCGTCGACAATGTCGCCGGCATCGAAGCGGCGATGGCCCATCTCCTCCAACTCGGCCATCGCCGCATCGCTTTCATCGGCGGTGATCCGGCCCTCTTCCCGCATCCGGGCGTGCGCGCACGCTCGCTGGAGGAGGACCGGCTGCACACCTATCTCGACGCGCTGCGCCGGGCTGGCATCGCCATCGATCCGGATCTCGTCCGGCTCGGCGAATATGTGCGGCTCGAGGATGGCTCGGATGTCGAGGGCTACGGCCATGCCAAGGCGCTCTTCGCGCTGAAGGACCGGCCGACCGCGATCATTGCCGGCTGCGACGTGCTGGCCGGCGGCATTCTGCGCGCCGCCTACGAGGCGCATCTGCGCGTGCCGGATGATCTCTCGCTCGTTGGGTTCGACGACACGATCGCGGGCCAGCTCACGCCGCGGCTCACCTCGGTGGCGCAGCCCATGGCCGAGCTCGGCCTCACCGCCTTCCAGCTCGCCCTCGCCTCCATCGAGGATCCCGACATCGCGCCGCGCACCGTGACGCTGGCGCCGACCCTCGTCATTCGCGATTCGACCGGGCCGGTGCCCGTTCGCGCGACACGCTGAGAGGCTTCACGAGAAAGGAGACGCCAGAAGCCGACAGAACCGGTCAAGACCCGAGCGGCGCTGAAGACGCCGCCGGAGTGAGAACAAGACACGCCTCTGGAGAAGGAAACGCCATGAAGACATCAGGCAATGCCCCCGCGCGGGGCAGGGCAGGGCTCCTCGCATCCCTCGCGGCCGCTCTCGCCATCGGTCTCTCGCCCGTCGCCGCCTATGCGGCCGACCCGGTGAAACTGAATTTCTGGGACATGATCTGGGGTCCGCCGGAATATATCGACGCGGCCAAGGAACTTGTCGCCGAGTTCAACAAGGAAAATCCCGGAATCCAGGTCGAATATCGCTCCATTCCCTGGAACAACTGGTACCAGACCTATGTCACGGCGATCAGCGCCGGCACCGCGCCGGATCTTTCGACCGGCGCCGGCTATCAGGCCGTGCAGCTCTATGATCTCGGCGCGATCCGGCCGATCGACGACCTGATCGAGGAGATGAAGACGAGCGGCGATCTCGACGACTTCCTGCCCGGGACAGTCGATACGCTGCGCTATGACGATCACTATGTCGCGCTGCCCTGGGGCATCGACATCCGCGTCTGGTTCTATCGCAAGGACATGCTCGACGCCGCCGGCCTCAAGGTGCCGACGACCTGGGCGGAACTGCGCGAGGCCGCCAAGGCGACGACCAAGGACGGCAAGTTCGGCATCCTCGCCTCCGGCGATACCGGCGGCTCGCACTTCCTCTACAACGCCATCCTCAACAATGGCGGCGGCCTCTTCACCGAGGATCGCAAGCTCGACCTCAAGAGCGAGCGCAATGTCGAGGCCTTCGAGGCACTCGCCGGCATGGTCGCCGACGGATCGGTCAGCCCGGCCTCGACGGGCTACAATTCCGACGACCGTCGCGGCGCCTTCAACCGCGGCCAGGGCGCCTTCACGCTCGACGGCCCCGGCCTCATCTCGCAGGCCGGCGACGCGGCCGACAAGATCGGCGTCGTACCGCCGCTCGCCGGTCCGCATGGCGACAAGGGCACGATCTTCTGGGTCAACAACATCATGGTCTACGAGCAGACCAAGCACCCGGAAGAGGTGAAGACCTTCCTGAAATGGTGGTCGAAGAACCAGACGCCGCTATGGACCAAGGGCAATACCGGCCAGCTACCGACGCGCAAGTCGATCGCCGCCAATGACTATTTCAAGCAGCAGGCCTCGCGCGGCTATGTGCTCGAGAACTATGTTCCGATCGGCAAGACGACGGCGACCCATGCCGCCGGCATCTTTCCGGCGCTGAACGAGGTCGAGGGCGAGGGCGTGATGCAGACCTTCGCGCAGGAGCTCTGGCAGGGCAAGCCGCTCGACCAGATCCTCGACACCGCCGACAGCCGGCTGAAGTCGATCGTCAAGGAGTAATCGGGTGTCCGCTGTGGACCTTTCCCGCTCCGAAGCCGGGACCTGGCGCGCAAGCGCCAGGGCCTGGTGGCGGACTGGCGACGCGCTGCCCTTCCTGCTGCTCGCGCCCTCCGTCCTCCTGATCCTCGCCGTCATCGCCTATCCGATGCTGACCGGTTTCTGGTATGGCTTCACGGACGGCTCGCTGCTGAAATATGGCCGCTTCGTCGGCCTCGACAATTATGTCGAGCTCATCACCTCGCGCGACTTCCGCCACGCGCTGTGGTTCAGCCTCGTCTTCGCCGTCTTCAATGTCGTCGGCTGCTATGCGCTCGGCCTCGGGCTCGCGCTATTGCTCAACCAGGACGTTCCGGGGCGCCCCTTCTTCCGCGTGGCGCTGCTTCTGCCGTGGATCGTGCCGTCGATCGTCTCAATCGTCTCCTGGCGCTGGATGATGGCCGACGAGCGGGCGCTTTTCAATCAGGTCATCGGTCTCTTCGGCGGCTCGCCGGTCTATTTCCTCTCCGACCAGACCTGGGCCGTCGTGATGGTCATCGCCATCAAGATCTGGCGCTCCTTCCCCTTCATGATGCTGTCGCTCCTCGCCGCGCTCCAAAGCATAGACCGCAGCCTCTACGAGGCGGCCTCGCTCGACGGCGCGTCGCGCTGGAACCAGTTCCGCTTCGTGACGATGCCGCAGCTGCGCAACATCTCGATCGTTCTGGCGCTCCTGATGACGATCTGGACGGTCAACGATTTCGACACGCCCTGGCTGCTGACGCAGGGCGGCCCGGCCAACGCCACCGAAAACCTCGTCCTCCTCGCCTATCGCTACACCTTCGGGCGCAACGATGTCGGTCTCGGCTCGGCGACGTCCTTCGTGACGCTGATCATCCTGATGATCCTCGTCGTCTTCCTGCTCCGCCGCCAGAAGGAGCGCTGACCATGGCCTATCCCAATCCTACGCCGGCGCAGCGCTGGACCCGCTTCGGCATCCTCTCGGTCATCGTGCTCGTCGTGAACCTGCCCATCATCCTCATGGTGATGAACTCGTTCCAGACGACCGACCAGTTGATGCAGCGCTCCTCGCTGCTGCCGCATGACCTGACGACGGCGAACTATTCCTATCTCTCCGAGCGCACCAATTTCTGGCGCTATCTCTGGAATTCGGTCGTCGCCTCGACGGGAAGCACGATCACCAGCGCCGCCGCGGCGGCGCTCGCCGGCTACGCGCTGTCGCGTTTCCGTGGCCGCTTCGTCACGACCTATTCGCGCACGCTGTTCATCGTGCAGATGTTCCCGATCATCCTGGCGCTGATCCCGCTCTTCATCCTCTTCAGGACGCTCGGGCTCATCAACAGCCCGCTGTCGGTGATCATCCTCTACACGGTAGTGCATCTCCCCTTCGCGACCTGGATGGCGCGGTCCTTCTTCGACACCATCCCGCGCGAACTGGAAGAGGCGGCGCTCGTCGACGGCTGCTCGCGCTTCGGCGCGTTCCTCCGGATCGTGCTGCCGCTCTCGGGCCCCGGCCTCGCGGCGATCGCGATCTTCTCTTTCCTCTTCTCCTACAACGAATTCTTCGTCGCCAATGTCTTCCTGCGCGACGAGAACGCCATGACGCTGCCTGTCGGCATCACGATGTTCATGCAGCAATACTCGACCGACTGGGGAAGCCTGATGGCCGCGGCGACGCTGACGGTCGTCCCGACCTTCATCCTCTTCCTCGGCATCCAGAAATACATCACCTACGGCGCCGTTTCGGGCGGCGTGAAGGGCTGATTCCCCCGGCCCTTCGCTTCTTATTCTTCGCTCATCAAGAAACGTCCAAGGACATTCCATCGTGGCTCACATCATTCGCGTCGGCGTCGTCGGCTGCGGCGAGGTCGCGCAGATCATCCATCTGCCGACGCTCCGCGACCTTCCCCATCTCTTCGAGGTCACGGCGCTCTGCGACATCAGCCGCACCGTCGTCGAGGCGGCCGGCCGCTTCCTGCCGGGAGCGCGCCTCTATGACAGTCACGCGGCGCTGATCGCCGACCCCGAGGTCGACGCCGTGCTGATCGCCAATCCGCATGTCTATCATGCCGAGGTGGCGATCGCGGCCATGGCGGCCGGCAAGCATGTGCTGGTCGAGAAGCCGATGTGCATCTCGCTAGAAGAGGCCGACCGCCTCGCCGAGGCGGAGGCGAAGCATGGCGTGACGGTGCAGGTCGGCTTCATGCGCCGCCATGCGCCGGCCTTCACGGAGGCGGTGAAGCGCATCGAGCCGCTGCGCGGCGACATCCTCATCGCCCGCGTCCGCGACGTGATCGGCGCCAATGCGCTGATCATCAACTCGACCTCGCGCGTCGTGCGCGGCACCGATATCCCGGCAGCGGCGATCGAGGCGGCCAAGACCGCGATGGCCGAGGCGACGAAGAGGGCCATCGGCGTCGGCGAGGGACCGATCGCCAATGCCTATGCGCTGATGCTCGGTCTCTCCAGCCATGACATCTCGGCGATGCGCGAGCTGATCGGCCGGCCCGAGCGCGTGCTGATGGCGAGCCAGCGCCATGGCGGCCGCGCCGTGACGGCGAGCTTCGACTATGGCCATTTCGTCTGCCAGTTCGAAACGGCGGTCGACCTGATCCCGCATTTCGACGCGCATCTCGAGGTTTCGACGCCGAAGGAAGTAATCCGCGTCGACTATGACACGCCCTATATCCGCCACCAGCCGGCGCGGCTGACGGTGCTGAAGCCGCATGGCGAGGCGGGCGCCTCGACGGAAGTGAGCTTCCCGACGCGCTACGATTCCTTCGCCGTCGAGTGGAACGACTTCCACCGCAACGTGACGGAGCACCGGCGGCCCAAGACCTCGATCGCCGACGCGCGCGAGGATCTCGAATTGTTCAAGGCGATGGCCGGCTTCATGATCGAGGCGGCGCGCACATGAGAGCCTCGTCATGGCCGCGCATGTCGCGGCCATGACGCTTAGGTGGGTGGGGGGTGCCGTTCAGCGCCAGCCCATCGCCGGGGCCACATGCTTGAGGATGGCCTCGATCACATGGGCGTTGTATTCGACGCCGAGCTGGTTGGGCACGGTCAGGAGCAGCGTATCAGCCTCGGCGATCGCCTCGTCGCCCTTCAGCTGCTCGACGAGCGCATCCGGCTCGGCGGCATAGCTGCGGCCGAACACGGCCCGCTTCTCCGGCTCGATATAGCCGAACTTGTCCGAATCCTCGTCGCCGCCGAAATAGGCGTGGTCGCGCTCGTCGACGAGCGCGAAGATGCTGCGGCTGACGGAGACGCGCGGCGTCCGCTCATGGCCCGCCGCCTTCCAGGCCTCGCGGAAGACGCGGATCTGCTCGGCCTGCTGAACGTGGAACGGCTTGCCGCTCTCGTCGAATTTCAGCGTCGAGCTCTGCAGGTTCATGCCCATCTCGGCCGCCCAGACGGCGGTGGCGTTGGAGGCCGCGCCCCACCAGATGCGCTCGCGCAGCCCTTCCGAATGCGGCTCGAGGCGCAGGAGGCCCGGCGGGTTCGGGAACATCGGCCGCGGGTTCGGCTCGGCGAAGCCCTCGCCCTTCAACACGTTCATGAACACCTCGGCATGGCCGCGCGCCATATCGGCGTCGCTCTGCCCTTCCGCCGGGCGATAGCCGAAATAGCGCCAGCCATCGATGACCTGCTCCGGCGAGCCGCGGCTGATGCCGAGCTGCAGCCGCCCGCCGGCGATGAGGTCGGCGGCGCCGGCATCCTCGGCCATGTAGAGCGGGTTCTCGTAGCGCATGTCGATGACGGCGGTGCCGATCTCGATGTTCTTCGTCTTCGCGCCGACCGCCGCCAGGAGCGGAAAGGGCGAGCCGAGCTGGCGCGCGAAATGATGCACGCGGAAATAGGCGCCATCCGCGCCGAGCTCTTCGGCGGCGACGGCGAGATCGATCGACTGGAGCAGCGCATCGCCGGCCGAGCGCGTGCCCGAGCGCGGCGAGGGCGACCAGTGGCCGAAGGACAGGAAGCCGATCTTCTTCATGGGAGGTTCCATCACGGCAGCCTCGGCTGCCGGAACGAGGGTGAAAGCGGTCTGGCCGACAGATGGACGCGCACGCCGCCAAGAGCAAGCATGCGGGCGGTGAACGGCCCGTCACCCTTGGGGCCAAGAGCTGGATTTCCCTTGTCCCAAGGGGAGAAGGGAGGACCCACCCCGCCTTGGCATCAACGAGAATGGCGGCCTCTGCGGACGGCTAAGGAGAGGGCGGCCCCAACCCGAGACCGACCCTTCATCCCGCACCAAGCCCTGTTGACGCCTCGTCTGATTCACTAGTATATTAGTACTGTAAGACACAAACGAGGGCGCGGCATGTGGGAGACGGAACAGCGGGCGGTGCGGCCGCGCTCCACGGCGCTCAATGTCTATGAGCTGCTTCGGAGCGAGATCGTGCTCGGAGTGCTGAAGCCGTTGGAGCCGATCCGCGAGCAGGCGATCGCCGAGCGGCTCGCCATCTCGCGCACGCCGGTCCGCGAAGCACTGCTGCGGCTCGCCGATCTCGGCCTCGTCGACATCTATCCGCAGAGCGGCACCGTGGTGGCGCCGATCCGCGTCGCCAAGGTGCGCGCGGCGCAGCTCATCCGCGAGGCGGTCGAGGTCGAGGTCGCGCGCCGGGCGACCCGTGATGCGTCACCGGCCGATATCGACGCGCTGGCGGCGATCGTCGAGGAGCAGGCCTTCGCCGCCGGACGGCAGGACACGCGCCGCTTCTACGAACTCGACGAGGTTTTCCACCGGCGCATCTTCTCGGCGGCGGACTGTCTCGCCGTCGCCGACGAGCTCGAGGACGTGAAGGTGCACCTCAATCGGATGCGCTTCGTCACCGTCAACTGGCCGAACCGGCCCGGCACGATCCTCGACCAGCATGGCGGCATCGTCGCCGGCATGCGCGACCGCGACGAAGCGGCGGTCGCGGCGGTGATGACGCTGCACCTTCGAACCATCCTCGACGCGCTTGCGGCGATCGATGGCGACGCGGGGGCAGGGCGCAAGGAGGCTGCGCGGGCCGCCATGCCGGCGATGTGACGACGAGGCCGGCGGAAGCCGGAGGCGAGGCTGCCGGAGAGCGGCCCGCCGCGTGAGAGGAAACGAGAAGAGAGGCGAGGCGTCATGACCGCGATCAGGACGATCTATCTGTGCAACCATTCGCACACCGATATCGGCTTCACGGACTATCAGGATGTCGCCTTCCGGCAGCATGCGGATTTCATCCGCGGCGCGCTCGATCTGATCGAGGCAACCGACGCCTATCCCGAGGGCGCGCGCTATAGCTGGACCTGCGAGACGACCGGGCCGCTGCTGCGCTTTCTCCGCAGCGCCTCCGCCGAGGAGGTGCGCCGATTCCAGCACTGGCACAAGGCCGGCCGCATCGACGTCGCGGCAATGAACTACAACCTGACGCCGCTGCTCAATATCGAGCAGATGCACAGGAGCCTCTACCCGCTGCGGGCGCTCCGCGAGGAATTCGGCCTCACGGTCGAGAGCGCGATGCAGGACGACGTCAACGGCATCTCATGGCTGTTTGCCGATCTCCTCGCCGAACTCGGCGTCTGGTTCTACACCGCCGCGATCAACCCGATCCGCGGCGCGCGGCCGAAGCCTTTCCCGGGCGCCTTCTGGTGGCAGGGGCCGAGCGGCGGCAAGGTGCTGGCCTGGAACGGCTACCACTATCTCTTCGGCCGCAGCCAGGCCGGCATCGGCAATTTCGACCTCGTCGACAGGCTGCTGCCGCGCTGGGTGCACGGGCTCGAAGCCGATGCGAGCTACCCTTACGACTTCCTCTATTGCGAGGCGACGCATCCCGTCCGGGTCGACAACGGCCCGCCCGACGCCCGCATGGCGGATTTCGTCAGGCGCTGGAACGAGGAAGACCGCCCCTGGCGGATGGAATTCAAGACCGTCACCGAATTCGGCAGGCTGCTGCGCGACGGAGACAACGGCGCGATCGGTACGCAGCGCGGCGACTGGACCGACCATTGGACGGACGGCCCCGGTTCCAGCGCCTATGAGACCGGCGTCAACCGGCAGGCCCATGAAGTGCTCGGCGCCGCCGAGGCGCTCGAGGCCTGGCTGAGGGCGACGGGCCGCGACCGCTACGACGCGGCGCGCGCCGCGCATGACTACGAACAGGCGATTCTCTACGACGAGCACACCTGGGGCGCCTATTCCTCGGTCGAGGCGCCGGATTCGCTGTTCACGCGGGCGCAATGGAACCGCAAGGCGAGCTACGCCTATACGGCGGTGATGGATGGCCATGACCGGCTCGCCCGCGCCGCCCGCGAGCTCGCCCGCCCGCTCGGCACGCCTGGGCCGGAAGGCATCTTCAATCTCGGCGACCTTCAGCCGGAAGAGGCGTTCAAGGCCTCCGGCATCGCCGATGTCCTCGTCATCAACACGCTGCCCTGGCCGCGCGACGTGATCGTCGAGGAGCCGGAGCCGCGCGGCGGCGCCGCGCCGGACGGCATGCTCGACTGCTTCTTCAACCGCGGCAGCGGCTGGGGCGGCGCGCGGCCGATCCCGCCGGTGAAGCGGGTCGTCGGCCGCGTTCCGGCCATGGGCTATGCCTTCCTGCCGCTCGAGGATGCGCCCGGCGAGACCGACCTCGCGGTTGGCCCGAACCGCATCGAGAACGCGCATTACCGCATCGAGCTCGATCCCGCCTCGGGCGGCATCGCCGCGCTCTTCGACAAGGATCTCGGCCACGACTTCGCCGGGCGCTACGAGGGCTGGCGGCCGGGCGACTACATCTACGAGACGGTGGAGTCGCCGAAGGGCCGCGACGCGATCGCGAGCTTCGACTTCTCCAATCCCGATTTCTTCACCGGCTTCAAGGATACGCCCTGGCGGCGGAGCGGCGCGACCAGCGTCCAGATCGGCGCGCCGGTGATCGCCAATGGCCGCGCCTCGATCACCGCCACGATCCGCGCCGACGGCGTCGCCTCGGCCCGCGTCACCTATGCGCTCGATACCGGCACCAAGGCGGTGCAGATCGACTGGCTGATCGACAAGCTGGCGCATGAGGCACCGGAAGCCGTCTTCGTCGCCTTCCCGTTCAATCTTGGCGCGCCGCGCTTCATGCTCGATCTGAACGGCATTCCGGCGGTGCCGAACGAGGACCAGCTCGATGGCGCCGCCAAGGACTGGTACCCGCTGCAGCGCTGGGTCGACGTCTCGGACGGCGCGCGCGGCGTGACGCTGGTGCCGCTCGATGCGCCGCTCGTCCATCTCGGCGGCATCACCACCGGGAAATGGGCACGGACGCTGGAGCCCGAGGGCCCGACCATCATGTCCTGGGCGCTCAACAACCACTGGATGGTCAATTTCAAGGCCAGCCAGGACGGCCGCATCCCGCTGCGCTATCGCCTGACGACGCATGCCGGCGATGTCGACCCGGTTGCAGCCAGCCGCTTTGCCGCCGAAGCATCCATGCCGCCGGTGGTGATGCGCGATATCGCCCCGAGCGGCGCACGCGAGGGTTCGTTCTTCGCCGTCGCCGAGGGCGCGCCGGTGCTCGTCACCGCGAAGCCCGGCGAGGAGACCGGCACGATCGCGCTGCGCGTGCAGAACCTCAAGCCCGAGGCGTCGCGCGCGACGCTCCGTTTCGCGACCGCGCCCGAGGAAGCGCGGCGCGCCGACGCTCTGGAGCATCCGGGCGAGGCCATCGCCGTCACCGGCACCGAGATCGCGGTCGATCTCGCACCGCTCGCCGTCGACACCGTTCTGCTGCGGTTCGGCGACGCCTGACGCCGCGGGGGTTCGGCGGCAATGACAACGGAGCCGGCGCCGCCGGTTCCGGTGAGGAAGGACGAAGGAGGACGTCTCGAATGAAGCTCAAGAAACTCGGCCTGAGGAAGCTCGGGCTCATCGCCGCGTCGCTCGCCGCGCTCGCGGGCCCGGCGGTGGCGCAGACCGTCGATTTCTACCATGACAAGGGCAACTGGAACGACGCCTACAAGACGGTGCTCGGTCCGGCCAAGGAAGCGGTCGGCATCGACGTCAATCTGGTGCCCTATGCCGATACCAGCACCTATCAGGCGGCGGTCCGCGCCGCGCTGCGCACGCCGAGCGCGCCCGGCGTCTTCGCCTGGTGGTCCGGCTACCGCATGAAGGATCTCGTCGACGCCAAGCTCGTCACCGATGTCGGCGAGGTTTGGAAGAAGTATACTGATGCCGGCCTCGTCAGTCCGTCGCTCGCCTCGGCCTTCACCTTCGACGGCAAGATCTACGGCGTGCCGAACCTCGTCGCCTACTGGGTGGTCCTCTACAACAAGAAGACCTTCGCCGAGAACGGCCTCGAGCCGCCCAAGACCTGGGAAGAACTGGAGAAGGTCGCCGCGACGCTGAAGGAGAAGGGCATCACGCCGTTCGGCCAGACGATCGAAGGCCGCTGGCCGAGCTTCATCTGGTTCCAGGAGCTGCTCGTCCGCTCCAATCCCGAATTCTACGCCAAGCTGATGACGGGCCAGGCGAAGTACACCGATCCCGAGGTCACGGCCGTCCTGAAGACCTGGGCCGACTGGATCGGCAAGGGCTACTTCACCGACCCCTCGATCGCCTTCGGCACCTCGGGCTCCAATGCCATGGCCGGCCAGCTGGCGCAGGGCAAGCTCGGCATGATCCTCGTCGGCACCTGGTATGCCAACACGATCGTGCAGTCCGGCCTCGACGCCAAGGATCTCGGCGCCTTCATCATGCCGAACGAGAAGGCGGACCTGCCGAAGTCGGTGATCTTCGAGGCCGGCCCGCTGCTCATCGCCTCGGCCTCGGCGCAGAAGGAAGATGCCCTTAAGCTCGCCGACTACTGGATGTCGTCCAAGGCCCAGCAGGCCTGGGTCGACGCGCAGGACTTCCCGCCGATCAACAAGGACGTGAAGGCCAAGTCGCCGCTGATCGCCGATCTCGTCAAGGAGATCAATGACGGCGGCTACACCTCGATCAACCGCTTCTGGGAGGCGACGCCGCCCCAGATCGCCGAGGCCGCCGTCGACGAGCTCGGCAACTTCATGCTGCATCCCGAGACGGCTCCGCAGGTGCAGCAGAACCTGCAGGCGCTCGCCGACAAATATTGGGCGACGCAGAAGTAAGGCGCATGCCCCGGCGTCTTCGGGCGCCGGGGTTCTCCCCGGTCCGACCTCTTCCCGCGGGAGGGGCGAAGGAAATTCCCATGACAGCGACGATCGACCAGAATCTCGCGCCTGCGCTCCGCCGCCGCAGCCCCGGCCGCCCGCTGAAGCAGCGCATCGTGCCCTATCTCTATGTGCTGCCGGCGGCGCTGTTCGTGGTGCTGTTCCTGCTCTATCCGATGGTTCTGACCGCCTGGCGAAGCCTGACGCGCTTCGACGGCATCTCCGACCCCGTCTATGTCGGCTTCGAGAATTTCAGCACGCTGTTCCAGGACCCCTATTTCCTGCTCTCGCTCAGGAACACGGTGATCTGGACCGTCGCCGCTGTCGTCTTCCCGGTGACGCTCGGCCTCGTCTTCGCGCTCGCTTTCAGCCGCGTGCGCTGGGGCGGCTTCTTCAAGACGGTGATCTATCTGCCGGCGACCATTTCCGCGGCCGCGGCCGGCATCCTGTTCTCCTTCGTCTTCAATTACGACAACGGCGTCCTGAACATGATCCTGCGGGCGATCGGCCTCGGCGATCTCGCCAGCCGCTGGCTGTTCGACGTGCCGACCAACACCTTCGCGATGATCGCGACCTATACCTGGCAGCAGACCGGCCTCAACATGATGCTGTTCCTGGTCGGGCTGCAGGGCCTGCCGCCGGAGCCGATCGAGGCGGCGAAGATCGAGGGCTGCACGGGCTGGAGCCTGGTGCGCCGCATCATCCTGCCGATGCTGATGCCCTATGTCGTGATCACGACGCTGCTCGCCATCGTCAACGGCTTCAAGGTCTTCGACCTGATCTGGGTGATGACCCAGGGCGGCCCCGGCCGCGCCTCCGAGACGCTCGCGGTGACCATGTATCGCGAGGGCTTCATCCTCTTCAACCAGGGCTACAGCGCGTCCATCGCGGTCGTGATCTCCGTCGTCGCGCTCGCCTTCTCCTATTTCTACCTCCGCTCCGTCCTCGAACAGGAGGCCCGGCAATGAGTGCCGAAGTCGGCGAACAGACCGCGCTCGGCCGCGAGACGCGCTTTTCCTCCGCCCTGATCCTCACCGTCTTCTGGGTGCTGCCGATCGCGCTGCTCGTGATGAGCGCGATGAAGACGCCGATCGAGTTCTCCTCGACCTCGACGCTGACGCCGCCCTCCTCGTTCAACCTCTTCGACAACATCGCCCGTGCCTGGGCGAAGGGGATGGCGTCCGGCTTCGTCAACAGCGCGATCTACGGCGTCGTCGCCTCGCTGATCGCCGTCGTGCTCTCGGCGATGGCCGCCTACGGCATCGTGCGGCTGCGCATTCCGCAGGGGATGTTCTGGTTCCTGCTCATCTATAGCGGCACCATCTTCCCCTTCCAGATGTACCTGATCCCGCTGTTCAATTTCTATCTCGACACCGGGCTCTACGACACGCGGCTCGGCGTCATCGCCTTCTATGTGGCGATCACCATCCCCTTCTGCGTCTTCGTCATGCGCGGCTTCTTCCTGACCGTGCCATGGCAGGTGCAGGAGGCGGCGGCGCTCGACGGCGCCAATTCCTGGGCGACCTTCTGGCGGATCATGATGCCGATGGCCAAGGCGCCGCTGATCCTCCTGGTGCTCATCCAGTTCACCTGGATCTGGAACGATCTCCTGTTCGGCCTCGTGCTCACCAAGTCGGAAAGCGTGCGCCCGATCATGGTCGCGCTGGCCGGCATGCAGGGCGTCTACGGCGCCAGCGACGGCCCGTCCGTGATCGCGGCGACGCTGGTCGGCAGTGCGCCCACCCTCATCCTCTTCCTCGTTCTGCAGCGCTACTTCGTCCGCGGCCTGACGCTCGGCATGGGCGAGCGGTGACCGGCGCGCCAACACCACAAAGACCAGCATCGCAAGGGACGCCTCTTTCATGAAGATCACCAACCTGAAGGCGACGACGATCACCGTCCCCCTCGAGGCGCCGCTGCGCCATTCCAATGGCGCGCATTGGGGCCGCTTCGTGCGCACCATCGTCGAGGTGGAGACCGACGAGGGACTGGTCGGGCTCGGCGAGATGGGCGGCGGCGGCCAGTCGGCCGAGGCCGCGATCGCGGGGCTGACACCCTATCTCGTCGGCCATGATCCGCTGCAATTGGAGCAGCTGCGGTGGAAGATCATGAATCCCACCGCCTCGCTCTACAACAACCGCCTGCAGCTGCATGCCGCCATCGAGATGGCCTGCATGGACGTTGCCGGCAAATATCTCGGCATCCGCGCCTGCGACCTCATCGGCGGCGCGCTGCGCGAGGAAGTGCCCTTCGCGAGCTATCTCTTCTACCGCTACGCCGACGAAAAGACGGGGAAGGGCGGGGAGACGAGCGCGGACGAGATCGTGGCGCATGCCAAGGATCTCGCCGCCCGCTACGGCTTCACTGTCCATAAGCTGAAGGGCGGCGTCTTCCCGCCCGACCACGATGTCGAGGTGATGAAGGCGCTCGGCGAGGCCTTTCCGAAGGACAAGCTCCGCCTCGATCCGAACGGGGTCTGGACCGTCGAGGAGGCGATCCGCGTCGCCAAGGCGATCCGCGACCTCAACAACGACTATTTCGAGGACCCGACCTGGGGCCTCGAGGGCATGCGGCGGCTGCGCCGCGCCATCGACCTGCCGACCGCCACCAACACCGTCGTCGTCAATTTCGAGCAGCTCGCCGCCAATATCCGCCTCGAAGCGGTCGACGTGGTGCTGCTCGACACGACTTTCTGGGGCGGACTGCGCCAGGCGCACAAGGCCGGCACCGTGCTGGAGACCTTCCAGTATGGCGCCTCGGTGCATTCCTCGGGCGAACTCGGCATCCAGCTCGCCTCGATGCTGCATCTCGGCGCGGCGCTGCCCAATCTCGGCTTCGCCGCCGACGCGCATTACCACCATCTCGTCGACGACATCATCGTCGGCGGCAAGATGGAGTATCGCGGCGGCAAGATCGCTCTCCCGAAGGGGCCGGGCCTCGGCGTCGAGCTCGATCGCGACAAGCTCGGCCAGTACGCCGAGCTCTACAAGTCGCTCGGCGGCTACACCTATGACCGCGATCCCGGCCGGCCCGACTGGTACTGCGTCATGCCCGAGATGAACTACGCCGACCCGTCGCGCGGAGGCCGGCTGCCGGGCAGATAGAAACGCTTCCCCTTCACCTCTCACAAAGGGAGAGGTCGGACCCCAGGTCCGGGTGAGGGGCGTGACCTCTCCGGATGGTCCGTAACGCCTCGCCCGCCGCACCTCCGGTGCGTCGACCTCTCCCTCAGGGAGAGGTGAAGAACCCCAGCTGCGCCGGCCGCCGGCGGGCCGCAATCACCGCCATCAGACTTGCCGCCCTCGAGGAGAGACCTCCCCATGATCCGCGAAATCCTGTTCGTCCATCACTCGCATACCGATATCGGCTACACGCATCCGCAGCCCGTCGTGATGGAGCTGCATCGCCGCTTCATCGACGAGGCGCTCGATATAGCCGAGGCGACGGCGGACTATGACGACGAGTCGCGCTTCCGCTGGACCTGCGAGGTCACCGGCGTGACGCTCGACTGGTGGCAGAGCGCTTCCAACCGCGATCGCGACCGTTTCCTCGCCGCCGTAAACCGCGGCCAGTTCGAGGTTGCGGGCATGCGCTGGCACATGACGCCGCTCATGGACCACGCGATGCTGCGCGACATGCTGAAGCCGGTCGCCTTCTTCCGCGAGCTCGGCATTCCCGTCCGCTCGGCGATGAACACCGACGTCAACGGCACGCCCTGGGGCATGGTCGACGTGCTGCTCGACCACGGCATCACCGGTCTTTCCATGGCGATCAACGAGCATTTCGGCCATGCGCTGAGGCCCTGGCCGCGCGCCTTCCGCTGGCAGTCGCCATCGGCCCGCGAGATCCTCGCCTATAACGGCTTCATCTATGGCGTGACGTCCGACCGCCTCTTGCGCGTGCCAGTCGATTTCGAGGACGCGCAGAGCCGCGTGCCGGCCTTCACCAAGGGCTTCGAGGATCTCGGCTATCCGCATCCCTTCCTGATGATGCAGATCACCAATATCCGCTATCACGACAACGGTTCGCCGCAGCCGGCGCTGCCGGACTTCATCCGCCGCTTCAACGCCACCAATCCCAAGGTGCGGCTGCGCTTCGCGACGCTCTCCGAGGTATTCGACCGCTTCCGCGCCGAGCCGGCGGAGACGCTGCCGGTGATGCGCGGCGACTGGACCGACTGGTGGAATTTCGGCGCCGGCAGCACGGCGCATGAGACGACGCAGTCATTGGCCGGCCAGCGCGACCTCGACATGGCCGAGGGCCTCGCCGCCTGGCCGAAGGGACAGAAGTCGGGCCGGCAGGCGGCGCTGTTCGAAGCCTCGCGCCGCGCGCTCGGCCTCTATGCCGAGCATACCTGGGGCGCCGACCGCTCGATCAACCAGCCCTTCTCGCCGGAGACGCGGACCCAGCTTCTCCTCAAGCTGGCGCTGGCGCCGGAGGGGGCGAGCCTCGCCCGCATGCTGCGCCGCGACGGGCTGGAGGCGCTGGCCAGCGCGGCCGGCGGCGAGGAGCCGCGCCTTCTCGTCTACAACCCGCATCCCTTCCCGCTGCGCCAGTCGGTCAAGCTGCCCTATCTGCCGCCGGTCGCCGGCGCGCCCGAGCCGCAGGGCGGCTTCGGCCTCGAATCGATCGTGCCGCACGGACCGAGCTCGCACCGCATCCAGCGCCAGGACGTCATCCAGTCCGACCTGCCGGACGACCGCGCGATCTGGAGCGAGCCCTTCGCACTGCCGCCGCTGTCCTATGTCAGCATTCCGGCTGGCGATGTGAGGATCGCCGCATCGCCAAAGGTGTCGGGCACGACGCTGTCCAATGGCCGCATCAGCGCCGAGATCGACGCTTCGGGCGGGCTCGCCTCGCTGACGCTGGACGGCAAGGAGTATGTCGGGACCGCCGAGGGTATGCGCTTCGGCGTTCCGGTCCTCGAAAAGCCGGCGGCGGGCAATCGCGAGGCGATCTTCGACCGGGTCGATCTCGATACCGCCGACTGGAACCGCGCCTGGCACACCGACTGGGTGGCGGAGCGCGAGACGGCGCGGGTCGCCGGTGCCGCCGAAACGATCACGGCCGCCGGCCGTGCCGAGATCCGGCAGAGCTTCACCTTCGAAAGCGGCGACAAGGTCACGGTCGTCTGGCGCCTCATCGGCGACGAGGCGGCGCTGCATGTGGACGCGATCGTCGAGAAGGTGGCCGAGGCCGCGCCGCATGGCATCTATCTGCCACTGCCGGTGATGCTCGGCGAGAACTGGCACTGCGACTACGAGACGGCGGGTGCCAATGTCCGCCTCGACGATGAGCAACTCCCCTTTGCCAGCCGGCACTACATCACGACGCAGCGCTATATCCGCATCGCCGACGGGGTGGGGGAACTCACCGTGGCGACGCCCGACGCGCCGCTCTGGCAGGTCGGCGGCTTCACCTTCGGCCGCTGGAAGGAGCCCGACGGCGGCGTCGACCGCGCGGCGCCGGCTCTCATTGCCTGGCTCACCAACAATTACTGGTCGACCAACTTCCAGGCTGACCAGAGCGGCCGGCTCACCTTCCGCTTCACGCTCATCCCGCATGCAGCTCGGCCGGTCGGCGAGGCGATCCGCGATGCGCTCGGCCATGCGCAGCCGCTCGCGGCGCATGTCTATGCCGGGCGTGGTCCGGTGGCGGCCGAGAAGGGAAGCCTCCTCGAGATCGAGGCCGGCCCGGCGCTCCTCGCCGAGATCGAGGCAGATGGCGACGGCGTCGCGCTCGTGCTGCTCAATCCGGAGGATCGTCCGATCGAGGTTGCGCTCGGCTCGGGCAGCGTGAGCATCGCGCGCGCGCGGCGGACGACGCTCGCCGGTGACGCCATCGAGGACTTCGCGGTCACTACGGGACGGGTCCGGGTCCCCGTCGCCGCCCGCGCCTTCACGCGGATCGTCGTCGCGGGCTGATGCCCGCGCGGCGCGGGTCGGCCGCCGGTTTCTCTCCTCCACGGCTGTCCGGCCCTCTCGCGGCGGTGCGCCCCAGCACCGTCGCGAGAGCTTTCGGAGAAGGGGATCGGCATAAAAAGGAGCCGGCTAACGAAAGCGCCGATTGCGCAGGGAATGATCAGCCGGAAGGCGTCCGGACGCCGCTGCCCAATGTTTGAGACTGGACAAGCCGTGTCGAAAGCGCGATGAATCGTACACGATTTCGGTCAGATTGCGTGCTGCGCTGCAACAGTGCAGATGCAGCAAGGTGAGCGGGGAAGGTCGGGCGTGTCGAGGGTCAGCCGGTGAGCATTGCCGCGAGCCTTGGGTTGCCGGCGCTGGGGGCGCCGGACCGCGAGGCCTCGGTCTATGAGGCGATCCGCGAGGACATCGTCTCCGGCCGCATTCCCGCCAATGCCCGCCTGATCGTCGCCGACCTCGCCGAGCGCCACGGCACCTCGACCAACCCCGTCCGCGAGGCGCTGCAGCAGCTGCGCGGCGAGGGCTTCGTGGTGATGACGCCCAATCGCGGCGCCCGCGTGCGCCCCATCGACGAGAACTTCATCCGCGACATCTGCGAGATCGAGGTGTTGCTGGAGCCGGCGCTGACCCGCTTCTTCGTCGGCATCGCCACGGATGGCGACATCGCCGTCCTCGAGGCGACGCAGGAAGAGATCGTCGCGATCAACTATGCCGATCCGGTGCGGCATGGGCAGCTCGACACCCAGTTCCACCGCACGATGTATGACCGCCACTACAACCGCCACGCGGTCGATCTCTGGTGGAAGCATCGCGAGATTCTCGGCGCGATCAGCCGCCGCCTGCCGATCTCGCTCGGCCGCCAGGCGGCGGTGATGCGCGAGCATCGCGAGGTGCTCGACGCCATCAAGGCGCATGACGCCGAAGCTGCCGCGGCGGTCATCGCCCGCCATGTCGAAGGCTCGGGCCGCCACATCATCGAGCAGATGCGCGCCGTGCGCCGCACCCATCACACTATCAGGGCGGATTAACCGCCCGATCGCCCCCGAAAGAAACTGACGGTCTGGGAGGACATGTCGTGACGATCGCCGCCGAACCCCTTGAGCTCACCGACAGCATCGAGAATTCGGTGCGCAGGATGTCGGAGCCCTCGAAGCTCCAGATCACCGATATCCGCGTCGCGACCATTGTCGGGCATGGCTACTA